>JAESFZ010000118.1_pt1 | contig 175745 bp, 163 predicted proteins | sample 9269561 | NCBI WGS metagenome assembly JAESFZ01 (sample SAMN14515552, study PRJNA621657) | algae metagenome | isolation source: Tildeniella nuda ZEHNDER 1965/U140 and co-occurring heterotrophs from wet... | place: Switzerland: Stansstaad, Zurih | collected 1965-01-01 | reverse complement strand
GCCGGGGGGTGGGGGCCCCACGGCGCCGGTTACCCCTCCACCGCCTTCGGCGGTCCCCCTCCCCTTGCAGGGGAGGATATTCAACTCAGCCTTCCTTCGGAATCAGCGCGTCGTCGATCGCCGCCGCGCGGGCGAGCGCCGGGCGCTGCTGCAGCCGCTGCCAATAGGCCTCGAACAGCGGACGCTTGTCGATCGAGCCGAACATCATCCCCCAGCCGATCTGCGAGCCGAAATAGACGTCGGCGGCGGTGAAGCGGTCGCCGGCGACATAGTCGCTCTTCGCCAGCGCCTGTTCGAGCGCCGCCATGACGTCGTCGAAATCGCCGTAGCCCGCCATCATCTTCTTGTCGGCGGGCACTTCCCAGCCCAGCGACTTGTTGGTGATCGCGGCCTCGACCGGCCCGGCGGCGAAGAACAGCCAGCGATAATAGGCGCCGGCCTCGGGCGTGCCGGGCGCGGGCGCGAGGCCGGCGTCGGGGAAGGCGTCGGCGAGATAGGCGCAGATCGCCGCCCCCTCGGTGACGATGGCGTCGCCGTGGCGGATCGCCGGCACCTTGCCCATCGGGTTGATCGCCAGATAGGCGGGCGCCTTCATCGTCGTGCCATAGTCGAGCACTTCGGTGCGATAGGGCTGGCCGATCTCCTCGAGCATCCAGCGGACGATGCGTCCGCGCGACATCGGGTTGGTGTAGAAGATGATCTCGGCCATGCGAATCCTCCCGTCGTTCCCTGTTTGTACCATTATATGTTGCCGCGACCGAGAGTCGAGCGTTAGCGTCAGCCGATGGTCGACGTCGTGACACTTCCGCCCGTGATCGCCGGCTGGCTCGCCGCGCGCGGCTGGGCGCTGCGGCGGCATCAGGCCGAGATGCTGGCAGCGGGCGCTGCCGGCGAACATGCGCTGCTCGTCGCGCCGACCGGGGCGGGCAAGACGCTGGCGGGCTTCCTGCCGACGCTCGCCGAGCTGATCGTCGCGCCGGCCGGGGAGCGGCTGCACACGATCTACGTCTCGCCGCTGAAGGCGCTGGCGGTCGACGTGCAGCGCAACCTGCTCGCGCCGATCGCCGAAATGGCGCTGCCGATCACCGTCGAGACGCGCACCGGCGATACGCCGTCCGACCGCAAGCTGCGGCAGCGCGAGCGGCCGCCGCATATCCTGCTCACCACGCCCGAGTCGCTGTCGCTGCTGATCACCTATCCCGACAGCTTCGAGCTGCTCAAGGACGTGCGGACGATTATCGTCGACGAGGTCCACGCCTTCGCCAACACCAAGCGCGGCGATCTCCTCAACCTCGCGATGGCGCGGCTGCAGGCGATCAATCCGGCGGTGCGCCGCGTCGGGCTGTCGGCGACGATCGGCGATCCCGAGGCCTATCAGGGCTGGCTGGCGCCCGACGCCGATGCGGCGAGCGTCACGCTGGTGAGGGGCGATCCCGGCGCCGAGCCGCAGGTCGGCGTGCTGGTGCCCGAGGGGCGAATCCCCTGGACGGGGCATACCGGCCTGCATGCGGCGCGCGAGGTCTACAAGCTGATCGCCGCGCACAAGCTGACCATCGTTTTCGTCAATACGCGCGCCGTTGCCGAACTGACCTTCCGCGATCTGTGGAACGTCAACGACGACGCGCTGCCGATCGGCATCCATCATGGCAGCCTCGCTCCCGAGGCACGGCGCAAGACCGAGGCGGCGATGGCGGCGGGCAAGCTCCGCGCCATCGTCGCCACCGCGAGCCTCGATCTCGGCATCGACTGGGGCGACGTCGATCTCGTCGTCCAGATGGGCGCGCCCAAGGGCTCGTCGCGGCTGCTCCAGCGCATCGGCCGCGCCAACCACCGCATGGACGAGCCGTCGAAGGCGGTGATCGTGCCCGGCAACCGCTTCGAATATCTCGAGGCGGTGGCGGCGGTGGATGCGGTCGCCGAGCATGAGCTCGACGAGGAGGTCTTCCGCCCCGGCAGCCTCGACGTGCTGGCGCAGCATCTGATGGGCATGGCCTGCGCCGCGCCCTTCACCCCCGACACGATGTACGCGGAGATCAGGTCGAGTTCGCCCTATGCCGGGCTGAGGCGCGAGATGTTCGACAAGACGCTGGGGTTCGTCGAGAACGGCGGTTACGCGCTCAGGGCCTACGACCGCTTCAAGCGGCTCACCGTGCAGAGCGACGGCAGCTACCGCGTCAGCCATCCACGCATGGTGCAGCAGCATCGGCTGAACGCCGGCGTCATCGTCGAGGCGGCGATGATGAACGTCGTGATCGGCCGGCGGCGCGGGCGGCGGCTCGGGCAGATCGAGGAATGGTTCGGCTCGCAGCTGCGTATCGGCGACAGCTTCATCTTCGCCGGGCTGACGCTCGAGGTGACGGGCTTCGACGGCGCCGACATCCAGGTGACGACGGGGCGCGGCGACCCGAGCGTCCCGTCCTACATGGGGGCGCGGCTGCCGCTCACCACCAACCTCGCCGACCGGGTCCAGGCGCTGATGGCGACGCCGTCCGAATGGGGCCGCATGCCGCCCGACGTGCAGGAATGGCTGCAGCTGCAGAACGACAAGTCGGAGCTGCCCGCGCCGGGTACGCTGCTCGTCGAGACCTTCGAGCGCGACCGGCGCCACTATGTCGTCGTCTACGGCTTCGAAGGACGCAACGCCCACCAGACGCTCGGCATGCTGATGACGCAGCGCATGGAGCGCGCCGGGCTGAAGCCGCTCGGCTTCGTCGGCTCGGACTATGTGCTGTCGGTCTGGTCATTGGAGCCGGTCACCGACCCCAGGCCGCTGCTGTCGCCCGAGGTTCTCGAGGACGAACTCGCCGAATGGATGGCGGCGTCGCCGTTCCTCAAGAAGTCGTTTCGCGAGGTGGCGATCATCGCCGGGCTGATCGAGCGCCAGCATCCGGGCAAGAAGAAGACCGGACAGCAGGTGAGCTTTTCCTCGGATCTGATCTACGACGTGCTGAAGAAGTACGAGCCCGACCATCTGCTGCTGCAGGCGGCCTGGGCCGATGCGCGCACCAAGCTGTCGGACATCGCGCGGCTCAACAGCCTGCTCGAACGGTCGCAGCATTCGATGGTGCACCGCAGGCTCGACCGCGTGTCGCCGCTCGCGGTGCCGATCCTGCTCGATCTCGGCCGCCAGCGCGTCGAGGGCGAGGCGACCGACGATGCGCTGCTCGCCGAAGCCGACGCGATCATCGCCGAAGCGATGAGCTGAGACGACGCGCCGCTTCCCGTAGGTGCCGCGCGACCGTATAGACCGGCCATGGGTGTTTCCCTTCTGTTCGGCGGCCACGACTTCATTCCGATGGCCGACGCCGCGCTCTACTGGCCGGCGCGCGGCGCATTGCTCGTCGCCGACCTGCACTTCGAGAAGGCGAGCTGGTTCGCCTCGTTCGGCCAGCTGCTGCCGCCCTATGACAGCGTCGACACGCTGGCGCGGCTCGAGGCGCTCGTCGCGGCGACCGGCGCGCGCGAGCTCTGGTGCCTCGGCGACAGCTTCCACGACGGTCGCGGCGTCGAACGCATGCCGGCGCGGGCGCGCACGGCGCTCGACCGGCTGACCGCCGCGCTCGACTGGACCTGGGTGGTCGGCAACCATGATCCGCATCTCGACGGCGCCGTCGGCGGGCGGGTGGTCGATGCGATCGAGGTCGACGGCGTGCTGCTGCGCCACGAAGCGGTGCCGGGCGAGACGCGACCCGAAATTTCGGGGCATTTCCACCCCAAGCTGCGGATCAGCGTGCGCGGCCGGCGGATCGCGCGGCGCTGCTTCGTGCACAGCGACCGCAAGCTCATCCTGCCGGCGTTCGGCGCGCTGACCGGCGGGCTCGACGCCGGCGATCCGGCGATCGGACGGGCGGTGGGACGGCCGGCGCAGGCGCTGGTCCCGACGCCCGACCGGCTGCTGAAATTCCCGCTGGCGGCGTAGGGACAACCCGCCCATCAAAGCGCTCACCCCGAGCGCGGAGAGTCGAATTATGTAGGCGCCGGATTCCGCCCCGCCGGGATGGCGGCGGCTGGGACCGCTAGCTGAAGCTGCCCGGCAGCACGCGCTCGAAGGTCTCGCGGACCTTCCAATAGCATTCGCAGCTCGCCGCCTCGAGCCCGGCGCGGTCGAGCACGGTAATGACGCCGCGGCTGTAGCGGATCAGCCCCGCCGCCTGCAGCGTGCGGGCCACGACGGTGATCGTCGGCCGGCCGACGCCCAGCATGTCGGCAAGATATTCGTGCGTCAGCGCCACCGTCTCGCCGTCGCCGCAGCGGTCGAGGCACATCAGGATCCAGCGGGCGAGCCGCACTTCGGCCGAATGGCTGATGTTGCAGGCGACCGACTGCAGGACCAGCGCCGAGAAGGCATGATTATATGCCATCATCGTGCGACGGAAGCTCGCGCTGTCTTCCCACAATTCGAGGAACAGCGCGGTCGGAACGTAGCGCGCGCCGCCCGGCAGCTGGACGACGGCGCGGTTGTAGCTGATCCGGTCGCCGAGCAGGCAGTCGATCGCGACGACGCCCTCGCAGCCGACCGCGCCGGTCTCGACGCTGCCGCCATCCTCCTGGAGCGACACCAGCGATACGATCCCGCCGGTCGGGAAATATACCTGGTCGATCGGCTGGCCGGCTTCGAACAGCACGCGCCCCCGGTCGAGGTGCATCTCCTTGAGGTGCGGCGTCAGCCGGTCGCGGTCATGCGGCTCCAGCGCCGCGAGCAGGCGGTTCATGCCTCGATCCTGGCGATGCACGAGGAGGCATCGCTCCATCCAAGAGCGCCCCACGCGGCATCGTAACGACCTGTGTCGCCGAAAGTTCGATGGTGCTGAATCGCAGTCCCCCCTGGACCAACCCGCAACAAAAACTGATATTTTCTACCGCTCACGGCGCTGCCTTTCTGTCGCCTAGCGGACAGAGACAGAAGCTTTTTATAGCAGATCGATGCAGCGCTGGCGTGCGCGAATCAGCGGTAGCTGAGCGGCAGCACGCGTTCGAAGATGCGCCGCACGCGGCCGTAGCAGTCGCACGCCGCTTCCTCGAGGCCTTCGCGGTCGACGACGGTGATGCCGTTGCGCCCGAGGGCGACCAGCCCGGCGGTCTGCAGCGTGCGGGCGATCACGGTCACCGTGGGGCGCCCGACCGCGAGCGTCTCGGCGAGCATCCGGTTGTCGAACGGCAGCGCCGAGGCGCAGCGCGCGCGATCGAGGCACATCAGCAGCCAGCGCGCCAGCCGCGACTCGCTGGTATGCGAGGCGTTGCAGACCACCGACTGCGCGACCTGCGCGACATAGGCCTGGAGATAGACGCCGATCAGCGCCCGGAACGCCGGGCTGCGCTCGCGCAGCTCGCGGATCGCGCCGATCGGCACGGCGGCGATCTCGCCGGGCACCTGCACCACCGCGCGTTCGAAGGGGCGATCGTCGCCGACCAGCGCCGCGGCGGCGACCACGCCTTCGCATCCGACGGTGCCGGTTTCGACCGATGCGCCGCCGTCCTGCGCCGCGCGCAGCGCGACGATCGCGTCGTAGGGGAAATGAACTTCGACGAGCGGCTCGCCGGCCTGATGGAGCACGTCGCCGACGTCATAGCGAGCGACGGCGATCGATGCGCTGAGAGCTCGATGGTCAGCGGGGGCGAGCGCGGCGATAAGGCGGTTCATGCCCCTCCTTCGGACCGGGTTGCACTGGCGGGCGGCAGCGAGCCTCGGACCGAAGGGCGACGCTGCAGCATTAACCAACTAATCTGCGTTAAGCTCCGGTTCAGCTTTTCGGGTCGTCGCGCAAAGCACTCGCTTCACGGCACTAGAGGGTGGCGCTCCCGTAGTGATGCCACAGGAACACCGCCGCGGCGCCGCGGTACGGCCGCCAGGGCTCCGCCAGCTCGCGCGTGCGCTTCTCGCTCGGCTTGCCGTCGAGCCCCATGATCCGGCCCATCTCGATCTGCACCGCGAGGTCGCCGGCCGGCCAGACGTCGGCGCGGCCTTCGGCGAACAGCAGATAGACCTCGGCCGACCAGCGGCCGATGCCCTTCACCCTCGACAGCAGCGCGGCGGCCTGTTCGTCATCGGCCGGCAGGGCCGCGAAGTCGAGGTCGCCGCTCGCGGCCAGCCCGGCGAGGCTCCGCGCGTAGCCGGCCTTCTGGCGCGACAGGCCGGCGGCGCGCAGCGCGACATCGTCGAGCGGCAGCAGCGCCGCCGGGTCGGCGATGTCGCCGACCGCCGCGGCGAGCTTGGCCCAGATGCTGTCGGCGGCCTTCACCGAGACCTGCTGGCCGATGATCGTGCGCAGCAGCGTCGCATAGCCGCGCTCGCGGATGCGCGGCGCCGGATAGCCGACGCGCCGCAGCGCCGCGCCGACGCGCGGCTCGATCGATGCGATGGCGTCCAGCCCCTCGCGCAATGCTTCGGCGCTCAGTCCCATATTCCCCGACCCGCTTGATTTCCCGCCGCGCGCCTAATAGGCGCATGTCGTCCCTTCGTCGACCGGAGCCCCCATGCCCAAGCTGACCATCGTCACCCGTTCCGGCCAGGAAACCACCATCGACGCGCAGGCGGGGCTGTCGGTGATGGAAGCGATCCGCGACGCGGGCTTCGACGAGCTGCTGGCGCTCTGCGGCGGCTGCTGCTCCTGCGCGACCTGCCACGTCCATGTCGACGCCGCGTGGACCGACGTGGTCGGCGGCCCCGATGCCGACGAGAGCGATCTGCTCGAGAGTTCGGATCACCGCACCGCGGCGTCGCGGCTGTCGTGCCAGATCGAGGTGACCGACAGGCTCGACGGCCTGAAGGTCGCGATCGCGCCCGAGGACTGAGCCGGCCGGCGATCCCGCGCGGCGAACGGTTCGTCGCACGACGGCTGTCGCCATGCGGCGGCATCGGGGCTAATAGCCTGACATGGCGCTGACCGGCCTCCGCACCGAAAGCTTCTTCGCCGACAAGAACCGCGCGTTCTGGATCCTCCAGGGCGGCGGCTGGGGCGCCTATTTCGTGCTGCGCGCGCTCGGCGGGCTCGCCAACAAGATGGGCCTGACGTTCATCCTGCCCACCTTCGTCGTGACGCTGACGGGATTCTCGCTGACCTTGCTGATGGCGGCGGCGTTCCGGCGGATCATCCGCATGCGGCCGATCCTGATGTGGCCGCTGACGCTGCTGATCCTCGCCGGCGCGGCGCTGCTGTTCTCGGTCATCGAGGTGCGCTTCCACGCCTGGCTCTACGAGCCGGGCTGGAACCCGGTCGGCATCGAATTCTTCGGCGCCATCCTGCTCGACCTGTCGGTGCTCGGCGCGTGGACGGCGCTCTATTACGGCATCAACTATTATCTGCTGCTGTCGGCGCAGTCGGAGCGCATGCTCAAGGTGGCGGCGCAGGCCAATGCGGCGCAGCTGGCGATGCTGCGCTACCAGCTCAATCCGCATTTCCTGTTCAACACGCTCAACTCGATCTCGACGCTGGTGCTGCTGAAGCAGACCGAGCGCGCCAATTCGATGCTGTCGCGGCTGTCGTCCTTCCTGCGCTACAGCCTCGTCGGCGATCCGACGCAGATGGTAACCTTGGCGCAGGAGGTCGAGGCGCTGCGCCTCTATCTCGATATCGAGCGGATGCGCTTCGAGGAGCGGCTGCGCTTCACCGTCAACGTCGATCCGCGCGCCCTGCACGGCCAGATCCCGTCGCTGCTGCTGCAGCCGCTCGTCGAGAATGCGGTGAAATATGCGGTCACGCCGATGGAGGAGGGTGCCGAGATCGCGCTCGATGCGCGCGTCGTCGGCGACCGCCTGCTGGTCAGCATCGCCGATACCGGCCCGGGATTGAATGACGCGGCCCCGAAACCCAATTCATCCTCGGGGGTTGGACTTGCGAACATCAGGGATCGTCTCGCGCAGGCCTATGGCAACGACCACCGTTTCGAACTCGGCCCCAATCACCCCCATGGCCTGATCGTGACGATCGACATTCCCTATCTGCCCGGCCTCGGGGCTGGCGCCCCCCTGGGCGACGGCCGGCCGGCAGTCAGCGCTGCGGCGCAGAAGGAGACTGCTCAGTGAAAATCCGGACGATCCTCGTCGACGACGAGACGCTCGCCATCCAGGGCATGGAGCTCAGGCTCCAGGCCTTCCCCGAGGTCGAGATCGTCGATCGCTGCGCCAACGGCCGCGAGGCGATCCGCTCGATCAAGACGCACAAGCCCGATCTGGTCTTCCTCGACATCCAGATGCCGGGCTTCGACGGCTTCTCGGTGGTGTCGGGGCTGATGGAGGTCGAGCCGCCGCTGTTCGTGTTCGTCACCGCCTACAACGAGTTCGCGCTGAAGGCGTTCGAGGCGCAGGCGATCGACTATCTGATGAAGCCGGTCGAGGAAGAGCGGCTGGCGGCGACGATGGAGCGCATCCGCCAGCGGCTGTCGGAGAAGCGCGCCGGCGAGGAGACCGAGCGGCTGAAGACGCTGCTCGCCGAGGTCGCGCCCGATGCGGTGCAGGAGATGCCCGCCTCGACCGACGCGCCCGCGTCCAACCGCTTCGAGAAGCTCATCAACATCAAGGACCGCGGCCAGATCTTCCGCGTCGATGTCGAGAGCATCGAGCGCATCGACGCCGCCGGCGACTATATGTGCATCTACACCGGCGACAACACGCTGATCCTGCGCGAGACGATGAAGGATCTCGAAAAGCGGCTCGACCCGCGCAAGTTCCAGCGCGTCCATCGCTCGACGATCGTCAACCTCGAGCAGGTGCGCCAGGTGAAGCCGCACACCAACGGCGAATGCTTCCTCGTGCTCGGCTCGGGTGCACAGGTGAAGGTCAGCCGCAGCTACCGCGACGTGGTGGCGCGCTTCCTGTAGCGCGGCGAGCGGCGCCGGTCCGCTTCCGCCTGCCCGTCATCCCGACGCAAGGCGGGATTTCATGAGATGGTGCCCGGCTTCGGGGGGATCCTGACCTGCGTCGGACGACAGGGGGAGGGCTGGCACCTAGGGCCGGGTCGCCGCGCCGATATAGTTGATGCTCGTGTCGCTCCCGAGCGCGAAGCCGCGCGACAAGGCATAGCCGAGGCCGGTGACGTGGCGCACGGCGAGGCCGGCCTCGGCCAGCCTGGCGGTCAGCTCGTCGGGCGTCAGGAACTTGTTCCAGTCGTGCGCGCCGTCGGGAATCGTCTTCAGCACGCGCTCGGCGCCGACGATGAGCACGGCAAAGGATTGCGGCGTCCGATTGGGCGTCGAGAAGACCAGCAGTCCGCCGGGCGCCAGCAGCCGCTCGAGCGCGCCGAGGAAGGCGCCGAGGTCGGCGACATGTTCGATCACTTCGAGGCAGGTGATCAGGTGGAAGGCGCCGGGCATCGCCGCGGCGAGCGCTTCGGCCGAGCCGGCGCGATAGTCGAGCGCCAGCCCCATTTCGGCGGCATGCGCCGTGGCGACCGCGACATTCTCGGGCGCGGCGTCGAGGCCGGTCACCGCGAAGCCCATGCGCGCCAGCGGCTCGCACAGCAGCCCGCCGCCGCAGCCGACGTCGAGCGCGCTGAGGCCGCCGAACGGCGCGCGCGCGCTTTCGTCGCGCGCGAAATGATCGAGCGCCTGGCCGCGAATATAGGCGAGCCGCGCCGGATTTATCGCGTGCAGTAGCCGCGAACTACCTTTCGGGTCCCACCATTCGGCGGCGATGCCGCCGAACAGCGCCACTTCGCGCGGGTCGATCGAGCCGGCGGGAGTCGCCGCGGCGCCAATGGTCTTGGGGGCTTCGCTTGCCTTCATAACCCCTTGTTCCTATCAAGACCGCGACCCCGCCGATAGGCTCCTTTCCAACGCAGGATCCAGCACCTCTCCATGGCCCGCATCGTGATGAAATTCGGCGGCACGTCGATGGCCGGGATCGAGCGCATCCGCAACGTCGCGACCCGCGTGAAGCGCGAGGTCGACGCCGGCAACGAGGTCGCGGTCGTCGTCTCGGCGATGGCCGGCGAGACCGACCGGCTGGTCGGCTTCTGCCGCGAGGCGTCGCCGCTCCATGATCCGCGCGAATATGACGTGGTCGTCGCCGCCGGCGAGCAGGTGACCAGTGGTCTGCTGGCGATCGTCCTGCAGGCGATGGACGTGCCGGCGCGCTCGTGGCTCGGTTGGCAGCTGCCGATCCATACCTCGAGCGCGCACAGCTCGGCGCGCATCCTCGGCATCGAGACCGACGCGATCCGCGCCTCGATGGCGAAGGGCGAGGTCGCGGTGATCCCCGGCTTCCAGGGACTGGCCGAGGGCAATCGCGTGACGACGCTCGGCCGCGGCGGGTCGGACACCAGCGCGGTGGCGGTGGCGGCGGCGCTGAAGGCCGATCGCTGCGACATCTACACCGACGTCGACGGCGTCTACACCACCGACCCGCGCATCGTGCCGCGGGCGCGCAAGCTCGAACGCGTCACCTATGAGGAGATGCTCGAACTGGCGAGCGTGGGCGCCAAGGTGCTGCAGACCCGCTCGGTCGAGCTGGCGATGAAGGAAAAGGTGCGCGTGCAGGTGCTGTCGTCGTTCAACGACGCGCCGGGCACGTTCGTGGTAGACGAAGACGAGTTTGGGGACGAGGCCGTGGAACATCAGCTCATTACCGGCGTGGCCTACAACCGCAACGAGGCGAAGATCACCGTCGTCGAGGTGCCCGACCGCCCGGGCGCGGTCGGCTCGCTGTTCGGTCCGCTGGCGGAGGCGAACGTCAACGTCGACATGATCGTGCAGAATATCGCGCACGATACCGGCAACACCGACGTCACCTTCACCGTGCCGCGCACCGACCTGCCGAAATCGCTCGCCGTGCTCGAGAAGGCGCGCGCCGACATCGGCTATTCGCGGCTCATCACCGACGACAATGTCGCCAAGATCTCGGTGGTCGGCGTCGGCATGCGCAGCCACGCCGGCGTCGCGCAGACGATGTTCGCGGCGCTGGGGTCGCGCGGCATCAACATCCAGGCGATTACCACCTCGGAGATCAAGGTGTCGGTGCTGATCGCCGAGGAATATACCGAGCTGGCGGTGCGCGTGCTGCACACCGCCTACGGGCTCGACGCCGCATGAGCAGCGCGTCGCTCGACCGGCTGATGGCGCGCGGTGCCGCATTCCTCGGCACCCGCTACGCGATCATGGCCGGGGCGATGACCTGGGTGTCGGAGCGCCACCTCGTCGCCGCCATCTCCAACGCCGGCGGCTTCGGCGTCATCGCCTGCGGCGCGATGGATCCGGCGCGACTGAGCGAGGAGATCGCCGCGACCAAGGCGCTCACCGACAAGCCGTTCGGCGTCAACCTCATCACCATGCACCCGCAGATGATGGAGCTGATCGCGGTGTGCGCCCGCCATCAGGTCGGCCATATCGTGCTCGCCGGCGGGCTGCCGACCGGCGCGGCGATCGGGGCGATCAAGGCGGGCGGCGCGAAACTCATGTGCTTCGCGCCGGCGCTGGCGCTCGCCAAGAAGCTGGCGCGTTCGGGCGCCGATGCGCTGATCATCGAGGGCTCGGAGGCCGGCGGCCACATCGGCCCGGTATCGACCTCGGTGCTGGCGCAGGAAATCCTCCCCGAGATGGCGGCGCAGCTGCCGGTGTTCGTCGCCGGCGGCATCGGCCGCGGCGCGGCGATCGCCGCCTATCTCGAAATGGGCGCGGCGGGCGTCCAGCTCGGCACGCGCTTCGTCTGCGCCACCGAGAGCGTCGCGCATCCCAATTTCAAGCGCGCCTTCATCCGCGCCTCGGCGCGCGATGCGGTCGCGAGCGTCCAGTTCGACCCGCGCCTGCCGGTCATTCCGGTGCGCGCGCTGAAGAATTCGGGGACCGAGGCGTTCACCGCCAAGCAGCGCGAGATGGTCGGCCATCTCGATGCCGGTGCGGTCGAACTGGCCGAGGCGCAGCTGCAGATCGAGCATTATTGGGCCGGCGCGCTGCGCCGCGCCGTGGTCGAGGGCGATGTCGAGGGCGGCTCGCTGATGGCGGGCCAGTCGGTCGGCATGGTCAGCAGGGAAGAGCCCGCGCAGGCCATCATCGACAGCCTCGTCGCGGAGGCGGCCGCAGCGCTCTCGGGGCGGGCGGGTTGAGCCCGGCGGCGACCACCGCCGCCGTCGCCGCGCGCGAGATCCTGCGCCGGCTCCACGATGTCATGGCGTCGCGTACCGCGGCGCAAGCCAAGCTCAACCGCGTCGTCGGGATCATCGCCGAGGAACTGCATTCCGAGGTCTGCTCGATCTATCTGCTGCGCGACGGGCTGCTCGAACTGTTCGCCACCAAGGGCCTGGCGCAGGAGGCGGTCCACGTCACCAAGCTGGCGATGGGCCAGGGGCTCGTCGGCACCATTGCGGCCACGCGCGACCCGCTCAACCTGGCCGAGGCGGGCACGCATCCGTCGTTCGTCTACCTGCCCGAGACCGGCGAGGAGCTGTTCCACAGCTTCGCCGGCGTCCCGATCATCCGCCGCGAGGCGGCGGTCGGCGTGCTGTCGGTCCAGCATGTCGATCCGCGCGACTATGCCGACGTCGAGATCGAGGCGTTGCAGACGACGGCGATGGTGCTGTCCGAGCTGATCGCCAGCGCCGGGCTGATCGACGACCTGTCGATCGCCAAGGTGCGCGCGCAGGTCGCGGGGCAGGTGCGGCTGGGCGGGCTGAAGCTCGTCGATGGCCTCGCCCGCGGCATCGCGGTGTTCCACCAGCCGCGCGTCGTCGTCGAGCATACCGTCGCCGAGGACACCGAATTCGAACGGAAGCGCGTCTACGATGCCTTCCTGCGCATGCGCGAGCAGATCGACCGCATGGTCGGCCAGGCCGAGTTCGCCGGCCCGGGCGATCACGAGGACATCCTCGAGACCTACAAGATGTTCGCCTATGACGAGGGCTGGTCGCGGCGGATCAACGAGGCGATCGACAGCGGGCTGACCGCCGAGGCGGCGATCGAGCGGGTGCAGCAGCGCACGCGCGAACGCATGCAGAAGATCGACGACCCCTATCTGCGCGAACGCATGCACGACCTCGAGGATCTGTCGAACCGGCTGATCCGCATCGTCGCCGGCAAGCTCGGCACCGCGGCGCAGCTCGGGCTGAAGCAGGACGCGATCCTCGTCGCGCGCAACCTCGGCCCCGCCGAGCTGCTCGAATATGACCGCCGCTACCTGAAGGGCGTGGTGCTCGAGGAGGGGTCGCTCACCTCGCACGTCACCATCGTCGCGCGCGCGATGGGCGTGCCGATGCTCGGCCGGCTAAAGGATCTGACGCGCGCGGTGGTCGAGGGCGATCCGCTGCTCGTCGACGCGACGACCAGCGCGCTGTTCATCCGGCCGACCGCGACGGTGGTGAAGCAGTTCCAGGCGGTCAGCTCGCTGCGCGCCCGTCGCCAGGCCGAATATGCCAAGATCCGCGACCTGCCCGCGGTCTCGAAGGACGGCATCGACGTCAAGCTGATGATCAACGCCGGCCTGCGCGCCGACCTGCCCGGCTTCGAGGAGGTCAATGCCGACGGCATCGGCCTGTTCCGCACCGAATTCCAGTTCCTGGTGTCGGCGACCTTGCCGCGCCGCGAGCGCCAGACGCGGCTCTACCGCGACGTGCTCGACGCCGCCGGCGACAAGCCGGTGGTGTTCCGCACCGTCGATATCGGCGGCGACAAGGCGGTACCGTACATGCGCGACGAGGCGCATGACGAGGAGAACCCGGCGATGGGCTGGCGCGCGCTGCGGCTCGCGCTCGACCGCGGCGGCCTGATGAAGGTGCAGGCGCGCTCGCTGCTCGACGCCGCCGCCGGGCGCGTCCTCCACGTCATGTTCCCGATGGTCAGCGAGCCGTGGGAGTTCGACCTCGCCAAGGCGCTCGTCGAGGAACAGCGCGCCTTCCTCGCGCGGAGCAACCGCCCGATGCCGCGCGAGATCCGCTACGGCGTGATGCTCGAGGTGCCGGCGCTCGCCGAAATGCTCGACACGCTGCTGCCGCGCATCGATTTCCTGTCGGTCGGCACCAACGACCTGACGCAGTTCCTGTTCGCCGCCGATCGCTCCGATCCGCGGCTCGCCGACCGCTACGACTGGCTGTCGCCCGCGGTGCTGCGCTTCCTGCGCCGCGTCACCGCCGCGGCGCACGCCGCGGGCAAGCCGATCTCGGTCTGCGGCGAGATGGGCGGGCGCCCGCTCGAAAGTCTCGCGCTGATGGCGATCGGCATCGAGCGGCTGTCGATCACCCCCGCGGCGGTCGGCCCGATCAAGGCGATGGTGCGGTCGGCCGAACTGCTGCCGCTGCGCGCCGCGATGGCGGGCTGGCTCGACGAGGGCTGCACCGACATCCGCGACCGGCTCGGCCGGGCGGCCGACGCGCAGGGGATATTGCGCGGCTAGATGTTCGGACGCCGGGGGTTCGGCGTTGACAGCGGCCCCCCTGGCAAGCGAGTCTCGGGGTTCGAAGTTTCGGTGGGGATCGGGTGGTGGAAGAGTATCAAGCGCCGTTGGGCGACGTGTTCGACGTGGGATCGCCCAAGGTCGGCGAGCGGCTGCGGCGCGCGCGCGTCGAAAAGGGCCTCGAGCTGACCGACATCGCGCGCGAGACCCGCGTGCCGCTCCGCCACCTCGACGCGATCGAAAATGATGCGCACGACAGCCTGCCGGCGCTCACCTACAGCATCGGCTTCGTGAAGACCTTCGCGCGCTTCGTCGGGCTGTCGCCCGAGGAGATGGCGGCGCAGTTCAAGGCGGAGACCAGCAAGGTCGCGCATGTGCCGCAGACGATGCCGCTCGAGCCGCTCGACGAATCGCGCGTGCCGCCGCGCGGCATCGTCGTCGCGACGCTGATCGCCGCCGTCGTGGTGATCGCCGGCATCTGGGCATTCGGCAACGGCATGTTCGACCGCGAGCCGATGCCGCCGGCCCCCGCCGAAGTCGCGGCCCCGCTCGAGCCGTCGCCCGAAGACGACATGACCGCAACCGCCGATCCGGGCTTTTCGGCGACCGGCGATATCGGCGTGCCCGCGACCGCCGGCGCGCTCGATGCCGCGGGTGCCGCGCCGCCGCTCGATCCGACCGCGGCACCGGCGCCCGGCGCCGGGCCGGTCGTGCTGACCGCGACCACCGAAGTGTGGATCAAGGTCTATGACGACGCGCAGCAGACGGTGAAGATGGGCATCCTGCAGCCCGGCGAATCCTATGCGGTGCCGAGCGATCGCGGCGATCTGAAGCTGTGGACCGGCCGGGCGGGCGCGCTGCGGATCACCGTCAACGGGCAGCCGGTCGCACCGCTCGGCGCGGCGCTGGAAACGGTGCAGGACGTCAGCCTGTCGCCGGCAGCGCTGCTCGCGCGCGGCGGTTGAGGCGCTTCATCGCAGGTACAGCCGCCGGCGTTCAGCTTGTCAGCCAGCCGGTCGGCGGGCAGAAGCCGACCGTGATTTGTTCAGGCGGGAGACGGCAATGGCGCGGACCATGCTGAAATCATTGATCACCATGGGCGTACTGGCGGCGGCGCTGCCAGCGCTGGCGCAGGATACGCGCCAGGTCGAACGCCGCGTCGACAAGCTCGAATCGGAGATGCGCGCGGTGCAGCGCAAGGTCTTCCCCGGCGGCAACAAGGGCTATTTCGAGCCCGAGATCCCGCAGGTCCAGGCGCCGGCGACGCCGACCGGCGTTCCCGCCACCTCGCCGATCGCCGACCTCACGACGCGCGTCGACACGCTCGAGCGGCAGCTGCAGACGATGACCGGGCAGGTCGAACAGGCCAATTACAAGGTGCGCCAGCTCGAGGAGGCGATGACCAAGTTCCGCGCCGATACCGAGTTCCGGCTGACGCAGCTCGAGGGCGGCGGCCAGCCGTCCGCGGCGGCGACCGTGGACAGCGGCATGCTGGCGCTGCCCGCGGTGCGGCCGCCGGCGGCTGCCGCGCCGACACCGGCCGCGCCGAAGCCCGCACCGGCGGCCAGCGCGCCGGCCGCCACCCCGCCCGGCGATGCCGAGACGGCGTACCAGGCCGCCTATGCGAGCGTGGTCGCAAAGGACAATGTGAAGGCAGTCGCCGATCTGACCGCCTTCGTCGCCAAATATCCCAAGTCGGCGCGCGTGAGCATGGCCAATTACTGGCTCGGCCGCACGCTGATCGCGCAGGGCGAATATGACCGCGCCGCGCGGGTGTTCTTCGACAACCAGCAGAAGAATCCGACGGGCGACCGCGCGCAGGAGAGCCTCTACTGGCTCGGCGACGTGCTGGTCCGGATGGATCGCGCGCCGCAGGCCTGCAAGGTCTACGACCTCGCCCGCAACGTCTACGCCAACGACATGAAGCCGGCGCTGAAGCCGCAGTTCGCCAACGCGCGCACTGCCGCGAAGTGCGGCGCCTAGGCGACCGCCTTCACGCGCTGGTCGGGCGGCCGCTCGGCGACGCGGAGCCGCTCGCGGTCGCCGTCTCGGGCGGCGCCGACAGCCTGGCGCTGCTGCTGCTGGCCCATGACGCGTTCGGCGACCGCGTCCGCGCGGTCACCGTCGACCATGCAATGCGCGCGGAAAGCGCCGGCGAGGCCGCGCAGGTGGCCGCGATCTGCGCGCGGCTCGGCGTGGCGCACGCGACGCTGCGCTGGGAGGGGCCGAAGCCCGAGGGCAATGTTCAGGCGGCCGCGCGCGCGGCGCGCTACCGGCTGATGGCCGACTGGTGCGCCGCGCAGGGCATCGCCCTGCTCGCCACCGCGCATCATGTCGATGATCAGGCGGAGACGCTGCTGATGCGGCTGGCGCGCGGCGCGGGCGTGGGCGGGCTGGCGGGGGTGCGGGCGGTGCGCCCGCTGACGCCGGCGGTCACGCTGGTGCGGCCGCTGCTCGACGCGCGCCGCGCCGAGCTGGCGGAGATCGTCGCCGCCGCCGGGCTGACCGCCGCCGACGACCCGTCGAACCGCGACCCGCGCTACGACCGGACGCGCGCGCGCCGCTGGCTCGCGGCGCAGGACGAGCTCGACGCGGCGCCGCTCGCGGCGAGCGCCGCCCATCTCGCCGAGGCCGAGGCGGCGCTCGCCTGGACCGCCGACCTCGCCTGGGCGGGGCGCGCCGTCGCCACCCCGGCGCGGATCGCGCTGGACGCGGGCGAACTGCCGCGCGAGCTGCAGCGCCGCCTCGTGCGGCGCGCGCTGCAGGCGCTCGGTGCCCGCGAACCGCGCGGGCCCGACATCGATCGGCTGCTCGACCGGCTTGCCGCCGGCCGGGACGCGGCGCTCGGCGGAATCAGCGCGCGCGCGGGGAATATCTGGCAGTTTTCGGTGGCGCCGCCGCGACGATCGGGCGCGGGCGCACGCTAGTCCGCCCAAGTTCCGGCGCAGGGGCATTGCTGTTAACCTGAACGCACCTATGTTGGACTGACTCAGCGAGAGGTTCACAACCGACGATGGCCGACCAACCGAAACGACCGAACCCCTGGGGCAAGAGCCTCGCCATGTGGGTGGTGATCCTGCTCGTCCTCGTCGTGGTCGTGTCGGTGTTCAGCTCGCCGTCGGGCACCTCGGGGCAGGTGACGCAGCTTCCCTATTCGGACTTCGTCGCCAAGGTCGAGGAAGGCTCGGTCAAGGAAGTCGAGATGCGCGGGCAGGAGATCGCCGGCCGTCTTTCGAACGACCAGGTGTTCCGTACCTATACGCCGCCCAACGGCGACCCCGAGCTGATCAAGATGCTGCGCGAGCGTGGCGTGCGCTTCGACGCCAAGCCCGAGGAGCAGCGCTCGCTGTTCTCGGCGATCCTCATCAACATGCTGCCCTTCGTGCTGGTGCTCGGCATCTGGATCTTCGTGATGCGCCAGATGCAGAACGGCGCCGGCCGCGGCGCGATGGGCTTTGGCAAGAGCCGCGCCAAGCTGCTCACCGAAAAGCAGGGCCGCGTCACCTTCGACGACGTCGCCGGCATCGACGAGGCCCGCGAGGAGCTGCAGGAGATCGTCGACTTCCTGAAGGACCCGGGCAAGTTCCATCGCCTCGGCGGCAAGATCCCGAAGGGCGCGCTGCTCGTCGGCCCGCCGGGCACCGGCAAGACGCTGCTCGCCCGCGCCATCGCCGGCGAGGCGAACGTCCCCTTCTTCACCATCTCGGGCTCCGACTTCGTCGAGATGTTCGTCGGCGTCGGCGCCAGCCGCGTGCGCGACATGTTCGAGCAGGCGAAGAAATCGGCGCCGTGCATCATCTTCATCGACGAGATCGACGCGGTCGGCCGCCATCGCGGCGCCGGCCTCGGCGGCGGTAACGACGAGCGCGAGCAGACCTTGAACCAGCTGCTCGTCGAGATGGACGGCTTCGACGCCAACGAGGGCATCATCATCGTCGCGGCGACCAACCGCCCCGACGTGCTCGACCCGGCGCTGCTGCGCCCGGGCCGCTTCGACCGCCAGGTGGTGGTCGGCCGTCCGGACATCGAGGGCCGCGAGAAGATCCTCCAGGTCCATATGCGCAAGGTGCCGCTGGCGCCCGACGTCATCGCGCGCGTCATCGCGCGCGGCACGCCGGGCTTCTCGGGGGCCGATCTCGCCAACCTCGTCAACGAGGCGGCGCTGCTCGCAGCGCGCAAGGGCAAGCGGCTGGTCTCGATGGTCGATTTCGAGGAGGCCAAGGACAAGGTCATGATGGGCGTCGAGCGCAAGTCGATGGTCATGACCGAGGACGAGAAGCGCATGACCGCCTATCATGAGGCCGGCCACGCGATCATCGCGGTGCACGAGCCGGCGTCCGACCCGATTCACAAGGCGACGATCATCCCGCGCGGCCGCGCGCTCGGCATGGTGATGCGCCTGCCCGAACGCGACGCTTACTCCTTCCACCGCGACAAGATGCACGCCAACCTCTCGGTGGCGATGGGCGGCCGCGTCGCCGAGGAACTGGTATTCGGCTACGACAAGGTATCGTCGGGCGCCTCCGGCGACATCCAGATGGCGACCGACCTCGCGCGGTCGATGGTCACGCAATGGGGCATGTCCGACAAGCTCGGGCCGCTCAAATATGCCGAGAACCAGGAAGAGGTGTTCCTCGGCCATTCGGTGTCGCGCCAGCAGAATGTCTCGGAGCGGACGGCGCAGGTGATCGACGAGGAGATCAAGCGCATCGTCACCGAAGGCTATGAGCGGGCCAAGCAGGTGCTCGGCGACAATATCGACCAGCTGCACACGCTGGCCGGCGCGCTGCTCGAATATGAGACGCTGTCGGGCGACGAGATCAAGCGGGTGATCGCCGGCGAGCGCATCGACCGCGGCGGCCCGGCGACGCCGCTGCCGCCGGCGCTGTCGGGCGTCTCGGCGATCCCGAAGACCGGCCGGCGCGGCGGCTTCGCCGGCGATCCGGCGCCGCAGCCGCAGGGCTAGCGGCCTTGCGCTGACACGAGAAAAGCTTGGGAGAGCTTGAGGGCGGGGAGCGATCCCCGCCCTTCGTTCATCTGGCGCGCAAAACACGCCAGGCGAGGGTTGCCCAACCGGCGATCATCAGCGTGCCGCCGATCGGCGCGACGGCGCCGAGCCAGCGCTCACCGGTGAGCGCGATCAGGTAGAGCGAGGCGCTGAAGATCAGCGCGCCCGCGGTCATGCCCCAGGCAGCGAGCCGCGAGCGGTCGGCGACGGCGAGCGCAGCGGCGGCGTGGCCGAGGCCGTAGGCGGCGCCGGTGGCGATCCATGCCTTGGCCTCAGCGTCGGCGATGGCGTGCGCGCCGAACGCGCCGACGGCGACCGCGAGCAGGCCGTTCAGCGCGGCGAGGGCGAGCAGCGGCCTCAGTTGGCGGTCCGCATCAGCTCGCGGGCGATGATCACGCGCATGATCTCGTTGGTGCCCTCGAGAATCTGGTGGACGCGCAGGTCGCGGAACAGCTTCTCGATCGGATAATCCTGCAGATAGCCGTAGCCGCCGTGCAGCTGCAGCGCGCGGTCGACGACCGCCATGCCGGTGTCGGTGGCGAGACGCTTGGCCATCGCCGCGAACTTGGTCTTGTCGGGGGCGCCCGCGGTCACCTTGGCGGCGGCGGCGTAGAGCAGGATGCGCGCCGCCTCGAGCTCGGTCGCCATGTCGGCGAGGCGGAACTGGGTATTCTGGAAATCGGCGATCGCCTTGCCGAACTGGCTGCGCTGGCGGGTGTAGGCGAGCGTTTCGTCGATCGCGCGCTGCGCGCCGCCCAGCGAGCAGGCGCCGATGTTGAGGCGGCCGCCGTCGAGCCCCGCCATGGCGATCTTGAAGCCGTCGCCCTCGGCACCGACGAGATTCTCGACGGGCACGCGCGCCTCGTCGAAGTTGACCGTGCTGGTCGGCTGGCTCTTCCAGCCCATCTTGCGCTCGTTGGCGCCGAAGCTGACGCCGGGCATGTCCTTCTCGACGACGAGGCAGGAAATGCCCTTGGGCCCCGGCTCGCCGGTGCGCACCATCGTGACGTAGACCTCGTTGGCGCCGCCGCCCGAGATGAACGCCTTGGATCCCGACAGCACATAATGATCGCCGTCGCGCACCGCGCGCGTCTTGAGCGCCGCCGCGTCGGAGCCCGAGCCGGGCTCGGTCAGGCAGTAGCTGGCGATCTTGTCCATGGTCACCAGGCTCGGCAGATATTTCGACTTCACCGCGGGGCTGCCGAAGCAGTCGATCATCCAGCTCGCCATGTTGTGGATCGAGATGAAGGCGCTGGTCGACGGGCAGCCATAGGCCATCGCCTCCATGATCAGCGCCGATTCGAGCCGGCCGAGGCCGATGCCGCCCGATTCCTCCGACACGTAGATCGCGCCGAAGCCGAGCTCGGCCGCCGACTTGATCGTGTCGCGCGGGAAGATGTGCTTCTCGTCCCATTCGCTCGCGAACGGCGTGATGGCGTCGGCGGTGAAGCGCTGCGCCATCTCCTGGATCGCGCGCTGGTCGTCGGTGAGGTCGAATTGCTGCGTCATGGCCGATGGCTATAGCCGATGCCGCGCGACGGCGGAAAGCGCGATGCGCGACCAAAAGCGGGTCGTGCGCGTTGCACGGGCGTAGCGTTGCGAGGATGGGGCGATGGCTAGCGTGAAGCCGAGCGTTTCCGGCGAAGAGAATCTCCAGGCGCGGCTCAACCGCAACGACGCGTTCACCCAGGCGGAGCTGCTGGCGCTGATCGCCGCGCTTGCCGACGAGCTGCGCGACACGCACCGCGACGGCGGCTGCCACGGGGCGATCACCCCCGCGGACATCTGCTACGATGCCGCCGGAACGCCCCGCCTGGTCGGCTGGGGCCGCGACCCGACGCCCGATGCGATGCAGCGCAGCGCCTATGCGCCGATCGAGCGCTATGTACCCGTCCATGCCCAGGGCCCGTGGACCGACGTCTATGCGCTCGCCGCCATCCTGTGGCGCGCGATCACCGGCGGGCCGCCCGCCGCGGTGCTGCATCGCAAGGGCGACGTCACGCTCGAACGCCTGTCGCCGACCGGCTACGATCCGCGCTTCCTGCGCGGCGTGGACGCCGCCCTCGCCATCGCGCCGCAGCGGCGCCCGCGCGATATCGACAGCTGGCTGGCGATGCTCGCGGCCGGCGCCCCGGCGCCTGCCGGCGCCCCGGCGCCTGCCGCCGCCCCGGCGCCCGCCGCAGGCCCGGCGCCGAGCGGCGACGGCCCGGCCGTCACGACGGCGATCCCGGTGCCGCCGCGCCGCGCCCGGCGCTGGCCGCTCGCGGCGCTGGCGGCGGGAATCGTCGCGGCCATCGGCGGCGGCATTCATCTGGCGGGCCCGGTTGAGCAGCGGCTCGCGCCCGCCGGCGGGCGGCCGCCGGCCGCCACTGTGGCCACTGTCGCCCCTCCCGCCGCTTCCGCCCCTTCAGCCATGCCGGTGTCGCCGGCGGCGCCGGTTGCGGCGGTGCCGCCGACGGTGACCGCGGCTGCGGCGGATGCCGCCGCCGGCGTCGACGCGTTACCCCCGCCCGCCGCGGCGGGGCCGCCGCCCCCGGCGCCGCGCGTGGCAGCGGCGGTACCGCCGCCGGCGCCGCGCGCGCGTCCCGAACCCGTCGTCGCCGCACCGGCGCCCGCCGCTGCACCCGAGCCCGCCGCGCCCGCCGCCGCGCCCGCCGCGGCGATCGCCGCGGTCGAGCCGCCGGCCGCGTTCGACCCTCCGGTGGCGCTGCTGCGGCGCGCCGACGAGCGGCTGCGCGGGCTCTACCGCGACTATGACCGGCTCAACCGGCGGATCGCGCGCAGCTATCGCAACGCGAAAATCCCCTACGAGACCAAGGCGCGGACCTATGAGGAGAGCCGAGGCATCCAGGCGGCGCTCGCCCGGCTTCGTGACGACCGCAACCGGATTGCCGGCGCCGACAGCTTCGCCGTCGCCAACCGTCGCTACCAGATGCTCGCCGAGGACAGCACCCGCGTGCGCGACCGCATCGAGATGCTGCGGCGGTCGCTCTAGCGTCTGATCGCGTTCACATCCTGTTCGGCGGACAGGCCCGCGTCATGCGCGAAGCGCAGCGCCTCGGGCAGCGATCGCGCGCCGAGCCGGTCCATCATGTTCGCGCGGTGCATTTCGACGGTGCGCGGACTGACGTTGAGGTCGCGCGCGATGCTCTTGTTCGAGCCGCCGGCCATCAGCCCGAGCAGCACCTCGCTCTCGCGCGGGGTCAGCCGGGCGATACGGTCGCGCGCCGCCTGCGGATCCGGCGCCGCGTCGACCGATCGCTGCAGCGCGCGCTTGACGGCCTCGAGCAGCGCCCCCGGCTGATAGGGTTTCTCGAGGAAGTCGGAGGCCCCGGCCTTCATCGCCTGGACCGCCGTCGCGACGTCGCCGTGGCCGGTGACGATGATCACCGCGAGCGCGGAGCCGCGCCGGGCGATGTCCTCCTGCACCTCGAGCCCGCTCGGCCCCGGCATGCAGATGTCGAGCAGCGCGACGCCGCGACGATGGATTTCGGCGCGTTCGAGGAAGTCGTCGCCCGAGCTGAACGACTGCGCGACATAGCCCGCCGCCTCGAGCAGCGTGTGCGTCGCCTCGCGCACGGCGGCGTCGTCGTCGACGACATAGATCGGGCAGGCAGGCGGCGATAGCATCAGTCAACATATCCGGCAGGCAGGATCGCAAAGCTTTGGTTCATCTACATGAACAGCCGCGCTCGGGCCATGCTGGCTGACGATTTTCAGTCGGTCCGGTCGGTCTCCGCGTCGGGCGCCGCCGCGCCGCCGTCCTTGAAATAGGGTTCGACCTTGCCCTTGAGCTTCAGCGTCATCGGATTGCCGAAGCGGTCGCGGCTGGTGCCGGCGGCGACGCGGATCCAGCCTTCGCTGACGCAATATTCCTCGACGTTGGTCTTCTCGATGCCGTTGAACAGGATGCCGACGCCGCGCTCGAGCAGTTCGGGCGAACAGTGCGGGCTCTTGGGATCGGTCGACAGGCGGTCGGGGGGCGTTTCGCTCATTTCGGGCCTTCAGTTTCTGGATGCGCAAGGTCGGTTACAGCGTCTGCCGCGCCGGCGCTACGCCTTCGTCGCCATCTCGTCGGGATCGCCGGCGAACGGAATCTCGCCGACCGCGTCGCTGAACAGCGGCGGCTGCGGCCGGTAGACGAGGTCGCGCCCCGCCATCAGATCGCCGGCGGCGAGCTGCGCCGCCAGCCGCTCGGCATCGACGCGGCGATATTCCTCTTCGATGGCGTCGATCGTCGGATCGTCGGTGCCGATCGCCTTCAGCGCCTTGCGGCCCATCAGCACCGCCGACTCGAAGACCTCGCGCACGACGACCTCGACCTCGGCCTGCCGCAGCCCCAGCCAGTGCCGCCGGTCGAAGGCGCGGCAGAGCAGCTGCGCCTGCGGGAAGGCGGCGCGCACCTGGTCGAGCGTATCGCGCCCCAGCCAGTCGCCGTCGGCGGCGAAGACGATGAGGTCGGCCTGTCGGGCGCCCGCGGCGCGCAGCACGTCGATGCGGCGCCCGTCGCCATAATAGACCTTGGTGCCGAACCGCCCCGTCAGCTCGATCTGCGCCGGCTTGAGGTCGATCAGCATGATCTCGATGCCGCGGCCGAGCAGCATCTGCCCGACCGCCTGCCCGAAGCGGCCGTAGCCGACGATGATCGCGCTGCGCTCGCCGTCGGGCGCGCGCGGGGCGTCGAGGTCGACGGGTTGGTCGCTGACCGCGAGCACGCTCGCCAGTCGGATGATGATCGGCGTCAGCGCCATCGACACGGTGACGACCGCAGCGAACAGGCTGGCGGCGGCGGGGGACAGCAGCAGCCCCCGTTCGGCGGCGGCGAACAGCACGAACCCGAATTCGCCGCCCTGGCTCAGCAGCAGCCCCATCGGCAGCGCGCTCTTCAGCGGCGATCCGAACAGCCGGGCGAGGATCGCGATGATCGTCGTCTTCACCGCCATCACCGCGACGGCGAGCCCGAGGATCAGCCCGGCGCGCTCGACGACGATGCCGAGGTCGAGCGTCATGCCGACCGAGATGAAGAACAGCCCGAGCAGCAGCCCGCGGAACGGCTCGATGTCGGCCTCGAGTTCGTGGCGGTAGTTCGAATCGGCGAGCATCACGCCGGCGACGAAGGCGCCGAGCGCCATCGACAGGCCGAGGCTCGCCATGACGAAGGCGCTGCCGAGGACCGCGAACAGCGCCGCCACGACGAAGGCCTCGCGCGCGCCGAGCTCGCCGATGATGCGAAACAGCGGGTTCATCAGATAGCGGCCGGCGAGCGCCAGCCCGCCGATCGCGCCGACCGTGTAGACCGCCTGCAGCCAGCCCGGCGCGGCCTGCGGATCGGGCGCGCGGCTGAGCGCCGCGACGATCGTCAGCAGCGGCACGATCGCCAGATCCTGGAACAGCAGCACCGAGAAGCTGCGCTCGCCCATCGGGGTGTTGAGTTCGGCACGCTCCTCGAGCAGCTGGATGACGAGCGCGGTCGATGACAGCGCCAGCGGCAGCCCGACGACGAGCGCCGCCTGCCAGCTGAGACTGGTCGCCGCGAGCACGACGCCGGTCAGCGCCGCGCCGCACAGCACCACCTGCAGCAGCCCGAGCCCGAAGATGTCGCCGCGCAGCTGCCACAGCCGCGCCGGGCGCAATTCGAGTCCGATGACGAACATCAGCAGCACGATGCCGAATTCGGCGAAGGCGAGCGTCGTCTCCGGATTGTCGACGAGCCCGAGCAGGTGCGGGCCGATCAGCACGCCGGCGGCGAGATAGCCGAGCACCGCGCCGAGCTTGAGCCGGTAGAAGAGCGGCACCGCGACGACGGCGGCGGCGAGATAGACCACGGCGTCCTGCAGGAGGGCGGGTTCGTGCCCGCTCGCCATCAGCGTCGCGCCGCAGCGTCGGCGGCGTCGGCCGCGGTCTGGAAAGCGAGCAGGATCGAGCCGTGGCGGCCCTTGTGCGGCCGGGCCGGGCTCAGCGCCTCGATGCCCGGCCAGTCGCCGGGCGTCTCGGCGGCCCCCTTGAGAAAGCCGGCCAGATCGTCGCGGGCGCGCGCGAGCTCGAGCGGGGTCTTGCCCATCACCGCGGCGCCGAGGATCGCCGCCGACGCCTGGCCGAGCGCGCAGGCGCGCACCTCCTGGCCGAAGCGCGCGACGCGACCCGCCGCGTCGAGGTCGAGGTCGACGGTGATGCGGCTGCCGCAGATCGGGCTCACCCGCTGGACGCTGGCGTGCGGGTCGGCGAGCCGCGCCTGATGCGGGATCGAGGCGGCGAGGCGCAGGATATGATTGTTGTAGAGGGTGTCGGCCATGGCGTCAGGCGCTCACCAGGCCAGCGAAGGCGGGCGCGGCACCTTCGCGATGCTCTTGCATCGGGCGGTCGACGTCGCCGGTCACACCGATATGGAGCGTGTCGGAGCGACCGCTCGCGAGAATGTAGACGTAGCCGCCATCGCGCATGATGCTTTCTACACGACGCAAGATCGGAAGCGAAACCGGATGTCGGTCGCTCGCTCGCCCCCGCCGCCTGAAAGGATGGAGGCCGGCGTCCCGCAATGCCGCGGTTCAGCCCTTCGGCCGATAGTCGGCCTTCAGCAGCGGGGTGATCGCCGGCTCGGGGAAGACCCAGAGTTCATAGGTGCCTTCGGCATAGGGGCCCGCGGTGTAGGGATCGAGATAGACCTTCAGCCCGCCCGCGGCATTCTCGCCCCAGCCGGCGAGCGTCACCGTCTGTTCGAGGAGCGGCGGGCAATCGTCGAACATGCCGCCGGTCGTGGGGCCGCCGCGCCGCTCGGCGCGTTCGCGGTCGAGCTCGCGGCAATAGGCCGGCTCGATCAGCCGGCGCGCCGCTGCCCAGTCGGTGAACAGGTCGGGCAGCGTCAGCCGCCGGCCGGTCGCCTTGTCCCAGATCAGCCCGCCGGTGAAGTGCATGCCGTGCGCGCCGCCGGTGAAGGTGTCGGTCTCGGCGACGAGGCTGAGCAGCCGGGGCGTATCGGCCTCGACGCGCCAGTTCTGCTCGAAATAATGGCCGAAGAAGGGGGCGTCGGCGCCGCGCGCGGCGCGGTCCTCGGCCGCCCCCGTCCGGGCTTCGGCGAGCCGTTCGGCGGCATCGCGGCGCAGCTCGGCGAGCAGCGCCGGCCAGGCGGCGACGTCGGGCACCATGCGCCAGCCGAATTCGAGGTCGTCGCTGCGCGCGCGGATGAGGAGGTCGCTGGCGGGCACGACGGCCGGCGCCGGTGCGGCGCCCTCGCCGGATTTGGTCTCGGGCGCCGCGGTCGGCGCCGGCGCATCGCAGCCCGCGACCGCAATTGCGACCGCGATGACGAGGTGTTTCAGCCGCGCTTCCATGTCGTGCCTTCCGGCCCGTCCTCAAGCACGACGCCGGCGTCGGCCAGCGCCTGGCGGATGCGATCGGCAGCGGCGAAGTCCTTCGCCGCGCGCGCCTCGCGCCGGGCGGCGATCTGCGAATCGACCCAGGCGGCGTCGATATCGCCGCCGGCGGTGAACCAGGCCTCGGGGTCGTCTTGCAGCAGGCCGAGCAGGCCCGCCGAGGCGCGCAGCCCGGCGGCATTCCGGGCACCGTGAAGCGCCGACAGCGCCGCGAGCGCGCGCGGGGTGTTGAGATCGTCGGCCAGCGCATCGACGACGCCGGCATCGAGCGCTCCGCCGGCCGCATCGACGCCGCGGAGCAGGTCGTACCAGCGATCGAGCGTCGCCTTCGACTGGTCGATCAGCGACGGCGTCCAGTCGAGCGGCTGGCGATAATGCGCCGACAGCAGCGCCAGGCGCAGCACCTCGCCCTTGTGGCCCTCGGCGAGCAGCTCGTTGACCAGCACGACGTTGCCGAGCGACTTCGACATCTTGTCGCTGTTCATCGACAGGAAGCCGTTGTGCAGCCAGACGCGCGCCAGCGGCGCGCCGCCGTGCGCGCAGGCCGACTGCGCCACCTCATTCTCATGATGCGGGAACTGCAGGTCGATGCCGCCGGCGTGGATGTCGATCGTCTCGCCGAGATGCGCCTCGATCATCGCCGAGCATTCGATGTGCCAGCCGGGGCGACCGCGCCCCCAGGGCGAGTCCCAGCCGGGCTGCGTCGCGTCGCTCGGCTTCCACAGCACGAAGTCGGCCGGGCTGCGCTTGTAGGGCGCGACCTCGACCCGCGCGCCGGCGATCATCTCGTCCATCGGCCGCTTCGACAGCCGGCCATAGTCGGGCCAGCTCGGCACGTCGAACAGCACGTGGCCCTCGGCTTCGTAGGCATGGCCGGCGGCGATCAGCCGCTCGATCATCGCCACCATGTGCGGGACATGCGCGGTGGCGTGCGGCGCCACGTCGGGCGCGATGACGCCGAGCGCGCCCATGTCGTCGAGATAGAATGTCTCGAACCGCGACGTGATCACCTCGATCGGCACGCCTTCGGCGGCGGCGGCGGCGATGATCTTGTCCTCGATGTCGGTGATGTTGCGCGCATAGACGACATGACCGGCGCCGTAGCGGTGGCGCAGCAGCCGGGCGAGCACGTCGAAGACGACGGCGGGGCGGGCGTTGCCGATATGCGAGCGGTTGTAGACGGTCGGACCGCACACATACATCGTCACGCGCGACGGGTCGGCAGGAACGAAGCGCTCCTTGGCGCGCGTCAGCGTGTTGTAGAGGTGCAGGTCCATCGGCGGGTGATTAGCGGTTTCGGTGCGGAGCGTCACCCCGTGGTGCCGCAGGTCCTCAGCGAGCGGGATCTTCCGAGCCGCTGTCCTTGAACAGCTCCTCGAGCTTCTCGCGCGCCACGTCTTCATAGCCGCCGGCGCCATCGCCCTCGCCGCCGGCCGGCGCGGCGGGGCCGCTGTCGTCGCGACGCTCCTCGACCCAGTCGACGATCGCCTGGCTCGACAGCTTGAGCAGCGGATAGGTCTTGGCCGAGCGCAGCCACTCGGGCTTCGCCTCGGCCGCCCCCCAGACGACGTCGAAGAACAGATTGACCAGCAGGAACAGCAGCGAGGCGCCGATCAGCCCCTTGATCGCGCCGAAGCCGAGGCCGAGCACGCGGTCGATCGGCCCGACGATCGACTGGCGCGTGCGTTCGCCGAGCGTTCGCGCCACCAGCCGGAAGGCGATGAAGGTGACGAGGAAGATCAGCACGAAGGCGAGGATGGCGCCGCCCGTCTCGGTACCGGTGACGCTGGCCGCCAGCGCCGCGCCGGGTTCGTAGAACAGCCGCAGCGCCGCGACGCCCGCCACCCAGGCGATCAGCGACAATATCTCGGTGACGAAGCCGCGCATCACCCCGACCAGCGCGGCGAGGCCGATCATCAGGATCACGACGATGTCGAGCGCGGTCATGGCCGCCACCCCTAGGTTCGGCCGGTGAGATGGTCAACGAGCTGGCCGAGCGTGCGGAACTGCGCCGCCTTCATCGCCTTCGGCGGGCCAGTGCCGCTCGCGGGCATCAGCGCCTCGCGGAAGCCGAGCTTGGCGGCCTCCTTGAGCCGAAGCGCCGCATGGCTGGCGGCGCGCACCTCGCCCGACAGCGCGATCTCGCCCATCGCCACGGTGTCGGTCGGGAACGGCAGCTCGGTCAGCGCCGAGATCAGCGCCGCCGCGACGGCGAGATCGGCGGCCGGGTCGTTGATCTTCAGCCCGCCGGCGACATTGAGATAGACTTCGGCGGTCGAGAAGCTGAGCCCGCAGCGCGCCTCGAGCACCGCGAGGATCATCGCCAGCCGCGCCGAATCCCAGCCGACCACCGCGCGGCGCGGCGTCGCGCCGGTGGCGACGCGCACCACCAGCGCCTGGATCTCGACCATCACCGGGCGCGTGCCCTCGAGCGCGGTGAACACCACCGATCCCGACACCGGCCGGTCGCGCTCGGTCAGGAACAGCGACGAGGGGTTGGCGACCTCCTCCAGCCCGTCGGCACCCATCGCGAACACGCCGATCTCGTCGGTGCCGCCGAAGCGGTTCTTCACCGCGCGCAGGATGCGATACTGGTGGCTGCGCTCGCCTTCGAAGTAGAGCACGGTGTCGACCATATGCTCGAGCACGCGCGGCCCGGCGATCTGGCCGTCCTTGGTGACATGGCCGACGAGCACGACCGCGCAGCCCGAGGTCTTGGCATAGCGGATCAGTTCCTGCGCGGCGGCGCGGACCTGGCTGACGGTGCCCGGCGCGCCCTCGAGCGCGTCCGAATGCATCGTCTGGATCGAGTCGATGACGAGCAGCGCCGGCGCCGGCGCCTGCGCCAGCGTCGTCAATATATCGCGCACCGACGTGGCGCTGGCGAGCGCCACCGGCGCCTTGGCGAGCCCCAGCCGCTTGGCGCGCAGCCGGACCTGGTCGGTCGATTCCTCGCCGGTGATATAGGCGACCGAGAGGCCGGCGTTCGCCATGCGGCCGGCCGCCTGCAGCAGCAAGGTCGACTTGCCGATGCCGGGATCGCCGCCGATGAGAACCGCGGAGGCGGGAACGACGCCGCCGCCGAGCGCGCGATCGAGCTCGGCAATGCCGCTGGCGAGGCGCGGCGGCAGCTCAATCTCGGCATCGAGCCTGGCCAGGTCGAGCACGCGGCCGCCGCTGGCGAGGCTGTGCCTGGCGGAAAAGGGCGTGACGGTGGCGGTCGCTTCGGCCTGGATGCTGTTCCATTCCTGGCACTCGACGCACTGGCCGGCCCATTTCGAATGGACCGCGCCGCAGGACTGGCAGACATATCGCGCCGCGGCCTTCGCCATAAGCTCGTCACCCTTTCGAACAGAAGGCGAACATAATCGCTCGCGCGCGTCGGGGCAACCGGCGTGCGCGCCGCAGAATCCGTTGCGTTTCAAGCCTCTGTTCTGCCGCGGGAACGAATTGTCGCGATATGCGCTTCTTGCGGCAGATTTGCGTTGCGTACGACAGGGTCTCGTCGATGTTGCGTTGCTTTTTCCTGCTTGGCGCGCCGCTGGCACTCGTTGCGGTGCCGGCCGCCGCCGAGGCCGACATCAGCGCCGGCATCAGCGCCGGTACGCTCGGCGTCGGTCCCGAGGTCGGCGTCCGTCTCAACCGCACGCTGGGCGTCCGCGCCAACGCCATGCTCGCCGATACGCGGCTCGTCGACGTCGATGCGCGCAGCGACGACATCGACTTCGACGGCCGTCTGCGCACCCGTTCGGTGGGGGCCATGCTCGATTTCTATCCGGGCGGCGGCGGCTTCCGCCTCTCGGCCGGATTCCGGCTCAACGGCCACAAGGCGGTGCTCAAGGCCACTCCGACCACCAATACGACGATCGGGGCGCGGACGGTGACGCCGGTGCAGGTGGGTACGCTGCGCGCCAGCTACCGCGTGCGCGACTGGGCGCCGGCGGTGACGGTCGGCTATGCGGGCGACATCGCGCCGCGGCTGACGCTCGGCGTGGAGGCGGGGGCGGTCTATCATGGCGCGCCGCGCATCACCGCGCTGCGCTCGCAGGGCGGAACGCTGTCGGACGATCCGGGCTTCGCCGCCGAGCTCGAGAGCGAGCGCATGCTCATCCAGAACGACATCGGCGACTATAAATTCTACCCCGTCGTGCAGGCGTCGCTCGCGCTGCGCTTCTGATCGGCGGGGGAAGAAGGGGCGGCGGGCGCGAAACCGGGGGCACCAGGCGTTTCGCGTGACCCGCCGCAGGGGGGAGAGGGTAGGTTCGGACCGGAAGATAAGCCCCGGCCCGACGACTCACGACATGTACGCGAGGAGTTACGGCAGGGCGGCGGCGGCGGATGCACCGCCGGCGCAGAAAATATCAGATCGCGGTGAGTTTGCCCGAGGCGACGACGGCGCCGGTCGGCGCGCCGGTGGGCGAGCCGCCGGTCGGCTCGATCGACACGGCGAGCGTGGCGCCCGCGGCGAGGTCGCTGCGCACGTCCTCGGGCATCGCGTAGGCGCGGGGGTTGGCGGCGTCGATGACGCCGAGCGATCGCGGCGCCTTGTCGCCGACGATGATCCACAATTCGAGCACCTGCGTCGGCTGCAGCTCATATTTGCCGGTCGGCGTGACGATGAACTGGCGGTGGCTCGGGTCGTAGCTGGCGGCGAGCAGCGAATTGCCGCCCTCCATCATGATCGGCGCGGCGGCCATCGGCTCGGTCACCGTCTGCTGGAAGCCGCCCTCGGGCGCGGCGGCATCGGGCGCCGGAGCGTTCTGCGGCGACACCAGCAACGCGGCGAACACCGCGGCGGCGCCGGCGGTGGCGAAGGACAGGCCGCGCCAGAAGGCGAGGTTCGCCCACAGGCCGGGCCGGGCGACGACGGCGGGCGCCTCGGCCTCGACGGCGCGGGCAACCGGCGGCGCGATCTGCGCGTCGATGCGGCTCCACAGGTCGGCCGGCGGCGCGACGGCGGGCGCGGACTCGACGATCGGCGCCAGCTCGGCGCGCCAGCGCGCCACTTCGGCCGCGAAGCTCGCGTCGCTGGCGACCAGGTCCTCGGCCGTGCGGCGGTCGGCGGCGTCGAGCACGCCAAGCGCGTACTCGGCGGCCAAGGCCTCCCGGTCGGTCCAATCCTGATCGCTGCCGTTGCTCATGCCGCTTCCAGCTGGGTCCTCAAACTCATCATGCCGCGCCGGATCCACGACTTCATCGTTCCCTCGGGCACGCCGGCGCGCGCCGCGAGGCTCTGGTAGGTTGCGCCTTCGAAAAAGGCGCTGCGGATCGCCGCAGCCGCCCGGGGGTCGATCGAGGCGAGCGCGGCCTCGAGCCGCTTCGCTTCCTCGGAACGCTCCGCCATCACGTCTGCGCCGTCGCCGCCATCCGCGACCTCGAACGCTTCGTCGAGGGGGCGCATGTCGCGGCTTCCGCGCGACCGCAGCCTGTCGATCGACCTGTTGCGGGCGATGGTGGCTACCCAGGTGATCGGGCTCGCGCGGGTCGGATCGAACTCCGCCGCCTTGCGCCAGATCGTCAGATAGACGTCCTGCAACACGTCCTCGGCCTCGCCGCGGTCGTTCAATATACGGAGGCAGACGCCAAAGAGTTTCGCCGACGTCGACTCATAGACATATTTGAGCGCGGCGCGGTCGCCATCGGCGGTGCGTGCGATCGCCGCGACGAGGGCGTCGCGCGCGTTCACCTTAGGAGCTGGCCGGTCTTGATCGGGCCCTCGGCGCGGCCGTTCACAAACTGGTCGACATAGGGATTGCCGCTCGAGTGGATGAGGTCGCGGGGGCCGTCCCAGATGATCTTGCCGTTGTACAGCATCGCCACACGATGCGCGATTTTTCGCGCCGACGCCATATCGTGCGTGATGGTGAGCGCGGTGATACCCAGATCGCGCACCAGGCTGACGATCAGATCGTTGATCACGTCGGCGCGGATCGGGTCCAGCCCGGTGGTCGGCTCGTCGAAGAAGATGATCTCCGGCCTGGCGGCGATGGCGCGGGCGAGCGCGACGCGCTTCTGCATGCCGCCCGACAATTCGGACGGCCGCAAGTCGGCGACCGCCGCATCGAGCCCGACCTTCTGCAGCAGCTCGATGGCGAGATCGCGCTGGCGGGCGCTGCCGCGCCGGCCCTGCGTCATGGCGAAGGTGATGTTGCGCCACACCGACAGCGAATCGAACAGCGCGCCGCCCTGGAACAGCATGCCGAAGCGCGAGCGATAGGCGGTCCGCGCGCGGCCGCGCAGCCGCGTCACATCCTCGCCATCGACCAGCACGCGCCCCTCGTCGGGCTGCAGCAGCCCGAGGATACACTTGAGCATCACCGATTTGCCGGTGCCCGAGCCGCCGATCACGACGAGCGATTCGCCCGGCATCACCGAGAGGTTGAGCTGGTCGAGCACGACCTTGCGGCCGAAACGCTTCGAGATGCCGATGAGCTCGATCTTCGGGGTCACGAGCCGAACACCAAGACGGTGATGATCAGGTTGGCGAGCAGGATGAGGATGAACGCCGACACCACCGCATTGGTGGTGGCGCGGCCCACCCCGGCGGCGCCGCCCGACGAGTGGAAGCCGTTGTAGCAGCCCATCAGCGCGATGATGAAGCCGAACACCGCCGCCTTGACCATCGACGAGGTAACGTCGTCGCCCTCGAGATATTGGCTGGTGATCGACAGATAGTTGGCGGCGTTGAAGCCGAGCCGCTCGGTACCGATCAGATAGCCGCCGAACACGCCGATCACGTTGGAGACCAGCACGAGCAGCGGCATGACCACCAGCGCGGCGAGCAGCCGCGGCGCGATCAGATATTGATAGGGATCGGTGCGCAGCGTGGTCAGCGCGTCGATCTGCTCGGTGACGCGCATCGTGCCGAGCTCGGCCGCCATCGCCGACGAGACGCGGCCGGCGACCATCAGCCCGCCGAGCACCGGTCCGAGTTCGCGGACGATGGCGATCACGGTGACGGCGGGGACGGTGCTCTCGGCGTTGAAGCGGCTGCCGCCGACGAAGATCTGCTGCGCCAGCGCCGCGCCGGTGAACAGCGCGGTCAGGCCGACGACGGGCAGCGAGAAATAGCCGATGATCAGCATCTGCTCGACCACCCGCGCCGGATAATAGGGCGGCATCACCGCGCGCCCGATGGCGCGCGCGGTGAATTGCGCCAGCCGGCCGACCGCGCCGAGGCCGGCGAGCACGACCGAGCCGAGGCGGATGAGCGCCGACAGAAAGTCTTTGAGCAGGGTCTGCATCATAGGTAGTGCCGCTGATAGCGGTCGCCGAGACAAGTCAGCAACTCATATTGCGACAGGCCCGACGCGGCGGCGGCGCGCGGCAGATCGAGATCGACCGCCACCCAGTCGCCTTCGCGCAGCGAAACCGCCGAGGCGTCGACCGCGGTCAGGTCCATCGACACGCGGCCGAGCACCGGCAGCTCGGCGTCGCCGACCAGCGCGCGGCCGGTCCCCGAAAAGCCGCGCAGATAGCCGTCCGCATAGCCGAGATTGAGGATCGCCACGGTCGTGTCGCGCGCGGCGACATGGGTGCAATTATAGCCGATGGCGTCGCCCGCCTTCAGGGTTCGCACCTGGATCACCTGCGCCTGCGCGCGCACCACCTGGCGCAGCTGCCCCGCGGCGGCCGGGTGCGGCACGCCGCCGTACAGGCCGATCCCGGGGCGGGTCAGGTCGAAATGATAGGCCTCCCCCTGGCAGACGCCCGCCGAGTTGGCGAGGCTGCGCCGCCGCGCCGGCACCCCGATCGCGCCGAACGCGGCGAGCTGGCGGGCGTTCATCGCATGGCCGGGTTCGTCGGCGCAGGCGAGGTGGCTGTGCAGCGTGTCGATGACGAGGCCGTCGAGCGCGGCGATTTCGCCGAGCCCGAGGCCGAGCCGGTTGATGCCGGTATCGACCATGACGTCGCAGGCGCGGCCCGGCGCCGCCTCGCGCCAGCGGGCGACCTGGTCGACGCTGACGAGGATCGGCACCGCCTCGCTGGCGAGCGCGAAGGCCATGTCGCCGGGAAGCACGCCGTGGAGCACGCGCAACGTCGCCCCCGCGGGCAGCGGCAGCAGGTCGGCGGCTTCGGCATAGGTCGCGACGAAGAAGGTGCGGCACCCCTCGCGGGCGAGCCGCTCGACCACCGCCCTTGCGCCCACGCCATAGCCATCGGCCTTCACCGCCGCGCCGCAGGCGGCGGGCGCCGAGCGCTTCGCGAACCAGCGCCAGTTGTGCGCCAGCGCGTCGAGATCGATGGTGAGGCGGAGAGGCGCCGACGGCTGCATCGCGGCGGCGTAGCGCGGCGGGGGAGCGTTGGCAAACGGGGTGGCGCCCACTCCGGCCCCACCTTCCTTTGCCTCAACACCAGCCGGCGCTCCAATAGCGCTCACCCTGAGCTTGTCGAAGGGCGAGCGCGCTCGCGAGAGGTCGGGCAGGGCCTGCCAATTGCCTCGCATCACCGCTTCCTTCTTGGCGCGCGACCGGCCTTTGAGCTGGTGCTCGAGCCGGAAGGCGTCATCGCGGGTTTGATGGTCTTGCGTCCAGCATAGGCGAACGGGACGGCGGCGGGCGGTATACTTGCTGCCAACGCCCAAATTGTGCTGCGCCATGCGGGCATCGAGATCGTCGGTGTGGCCGACATAATAGCTGCCGTCGGCGCATTCGAGAATGTAGGTCCAGAAGGGCATGCGCCGGCATTGTGCCAAGCGCGCTCGCCCTTCGACAAGCTCAGGGTCAGCGCTACTGATAGGCAGGCACTGGTTGAGCCTGGGTCAACGTTCCGAGGCCCTCAGTGCACGTCCGGCAGATAGGCGTCCTCGGCCAGGTCGCTGAACTTGGTCGTCATCTTGTGGAACATCAGCGGCACGATGCCGGTGGCGCCGTGGCGCTGCTTGGCGATGACGACTTCGGCACGCCCTTCGATGCGGTGCGCCTTCTCGAGCCAGGCCTGGAACTTCTCCGAGCCGTCCTCGGGCTTCTTCGCCGCGTGATAATATTCCTCGCGGTAGACGAACATGACGATGTCCGAATCCTGCTCGATGGTGCCCGATTCGCGAAGGTCGGAGAGCAGCGGCCGCTTGTCCTCGCGCTGCTCGACGGCGCGGCTGAGCTGCGACAGCGCCAGCACGGGGACGTTCAGTTCCTTGGCGAGCGTCTTCAGGCCGCGGGTGATCTCGGAGATTTCCTGGACGCGGTTCTCGCTCGACGTCTTCGACGAGCCCTGCAGCAGCTGGAGATAGTCGACGACGATGAGGCCGATGCCGCGCTGCCGCTTCAGCCGGCGGGCGCGGGTGCGCAGCGCGGCGATGGTGAGGCCGGGCGTGTCGTCGATGTAGAGCGGCAGATTCTCCAGCTCGGCGGCGGCGCGCGCGAGGTTCCTGAACTCGCTCTGGCTGATCTTGCCCATGCGCAGCGCCTCGGACGACAGGTTCGACTGTTCGGCGAGGATACGCGTCGCCAGCTGGTCGGCCGACATTTCGAGCGAGAAGAAGGCGACGCCCGCACCCGCCGATTCGGTCGGCGCGGTGCCGAAATCCTTGTCCTTCATCAGCCGCTGCGCCGCCGAGAAGGCGATGTTGGTGGCGAGCGCGGTCTTGCCCATCGCCGGACGGCCGGCGAGGATGATGAGGTCGGAGCGGTGGAGGCCGCCGAGCTTGGTGTTGAGCGCGTCGAGCCCGGTGGTGATGCCCGACAGCGAGCCGCCCGACTTGATCGCCCGCTCCGCCATGTTGACCGCGAGCATCGCCGACGACTTGAAATCCTTGACGCTGCCGGTGACCTCGCCCTGCTCGGCGACCTTGTACAGCGCCATCTCGGCTTCCTGCACCTTGGCCTGCGGATCGACGTCCTGGCTGGTGTCGGTCGCCGAGATCACCATCTCGCGGCCGACCTGGACGAGTTCGCGCAGCAGCGCGAGGTCGTAGAGCTGCGAGGCGAAGTCGCTCGCCGCGATCAGCACGCCGGCGTTCTGCGTCAGCTCGGTGAGATAATTGGTGTCGGTGTCGGCGAACTCGGGATCGCCGAACAGCATCGGCCGCAGCGTCACCGGCGTCGCGATCTGGTTGCGATCGACCACGCGGAGAATCAGCTCGAAGATCCGGCGGTGGAGCGGCAGGAAGAAATGCTCGGCGCGCAGCTTGACCTGCACGTCCTCGACCAGCCGGTTGTCGATCATCATCGCGCCGAGAAGCGCGCGCTCGGCCTCGAGATTCTGCGGCAGGTTCGCGGTATCGGTCGGCTCGGCGGCAGGCTTGCGAAGCGGGGTGATGCTCATGTCGCAACCATCGCACGGAGCGCTGAATCGGTCGAGGCGGCGCGACAAACTTAGCCGTGGGCATCCTGTTAGGCCGGTGTGGATAACTCGCCCGCTCTCGCCGCGACGAGCGCTGGCGTTCGGCGGTCAGCCGATCTCGCGCGCCAGCCGGTCGAGCAGCTCGCCGCTGTGCGTCAGATGGGCGCGTTCGCTGGCGATGATCGCGCGGAACGCCCGCTGCTTGGTGGCGGCGACGACCGCCGGCGGCAGCGCCGAGCCGGGCGGCAGCGCGCTGGCGACGATGTCGATCAGCCGGTCGGCGCCGTGCAGGCGGCCCCACAGATAGTCGTTCTCGCGCCAGGCGCGCGAAAAGAAGGCGCCGAAGGCGTTGAACTGGATGCCCTTCAGCGTCGCCGCGGCACCGCCGGTACGGATCGCCACCGCATCGTCGGGCGAGACGCGATCGACCTTGATCTCGTCGAACTCGTCGATGCCATCGCCCTGGAGCAGTGGCAGCGTGGCGATGTCGAAGAAGGGATAGCCGAGATAGGCGAGCACCAGCGCCCGCCGCGCCGCCTTGCCGATGTCGTCGGCCATCAGCAGCTGGATCATCCGCGCGTCGGCGGCCGCGTCGAGCTGCGGCAGCCCGAGCGCGTCGCCGAGCGCGTCGAGCGCCGGCTGCGGGTCGGCGGCGGCGTCGCGCGCCGGCTCGCGAACCGCGTCGCCGAAGAACTGCTGGGTGCGCCGGTCGAGATAGGGGGCGAGGACCTCGTAGAGCCCGGCCTTGGTGCGGTCGAGCGCGAGCGGCGCCTGCCCGGCGGGCACGTCGGCGATCAGATCGTTGAGCCGGCGGATCACGAAGCGCAGCCGGCGGATGCGATATTGCAGGTCGAAGCGCTTGAGGAAGGCGATGCACGGCGTCGGCGCGTTGCCGCGGCCGGGCGGCGCGGTGACCTGGTCGATCTTCTGCCGGTAGACCCAGCGCCAGAGCGCGGCGCGCACCTGCTCGCGCGCCTCGCGGGGGACGTGGCCGCCGAGCGGCGCCAGCGTTTCGGCGAGATGCTCGACGACATGGCTGAGCTTGAGGTGCGCATAGGCCGGATAGGCGTAGCCGGCGTCGCGCGCGGCGACCGACTGGAGCTTCGCCCGCCAGTCGGTGAGCCGCGCCGGCGTCAGCCGGTAGAACATCAGCGTCCGCCCGAGCGCGCGTTCGATCGCGGCGTCGACCTCGTCGCGCATCCCGGCGACGATGAAGCGCAGGCGGCGGACGCCGCGCGACAGCCGGCCGATCGATTCGAGATTGTCGCGGATCGGCTGTTCGCGCGGGATGTTCGACAGCGAATGCAGGATCGCGGTGAAGAAGCCCGGCGGTTCGTCGCTCGGCCGGCCGGGAAGGTTGAAGGCGTGCCCGCCCGGCTTGGGGTCGATGTAGACGAAGCGGCGGTCGACCTCGCGGTGCGCCGGCCGCTGGCGCAGCGCTTCGATCGCCGGGCGAAAGGGGGCGTTCGCCAGCACGCTGCCGTCGATCAGCGAGGCGTCCATCGGGTCGAGCCCCGCGGCGATGCGGCGCGCGAAGGTGCGGGTGAGGAACGCCTCGCGGTCGGGCCAGTCGTCGCCGACCTCTTCGAGCACGGCGTCGAGTTCTCCGACGCGAAAGGGGGGAAAGGCGCCCGGGAAGGAGGCGGTGGCGCGCGCCGCGAAGGCCAGCGCGGCGCGGCTGCCGATCGCCCGCGCCGCGCCGTGGCCGTCGTCGCGAAAGCCGATGAGGAGCCGATGCTCGGTCTCGATGACCGACGCCGGCGAATTGAGCGGCAGATGTTCGGGGTAGCCGTAGAAATCGGTGGTGGTGACGAAGAGGTCGAGCGGCTGGTGCGGCGGCAGCAGTGGCGGCGTGCGCCGGCCCTGCTCCATCGCGTCGAGCGCGTCGTAGAGCAGCCGCGTGAAGCCGGCGCCGGAGAAGGGCGGCTCGAACCAGCGCGAGCGGATGAAGCGCGACAGCTTGGCGCGAACCTCGCGGCGCGCGGTGGGGTCGGCGATCTGCTCGACGTCGCTATCGCGCTCGCGCGAGGCGAGCCAGACCAGCGGACGCGCGTAGAGCTTGCTCCACGACGAGGTCGGCGCCGCCTCGGGGTCGAGCAGCTTCTCGATGTCGGCATTCTCGAGCCACAGCTGGCGCAGCGGCTCCATGTCGTGGCCGCCGGCGATGGCATGCGCGAGCATCACGCCGTTGATGCCGCCGGCGCTGGCGCCGGCGACGATGTCGATCACCACGCGCAGCGACACCTGCGGCGCCATCGCCTCGAACAGCTCGCGGTAGACGATCGCGCTGTCGTCGAGCGGGTCGGCCTCATCGCCGGCATGGAAGGCGCGGCTGGCGCGCGACAGCTTCCACGCTTCCTTGACGATGCCGTGCATGTAGATCGCGAGGCTGACGCCGCCGTAGCAGACCAATGCCAGCCGAAGCTCCTTCTCGCGCAATCTTCGCTCCTCAGCCGCTGTTCACATTGAACCATCGCATATGGGCGTCGTTCAACCACGCAGAGATGAAGATGAGGGAAGGATTTTAGCATGAAGCAGATCATCATGGTTCTGGCGGCAGGCGCCTCGCTCGCCGCCTGCACGACCAACGACGGTCTCGGCAATCTCGGCGGCGTCGCCGACAACAGCACGGTTCGCGCCGGCGCCATCGGCGCAGCCGGCGGCGCGGCGATCGGCGCGGTGGTGCCCGGTATCTCGACGGTCGAGGGCGCCGCGATCGGTGCCGCCGTCGGCGCGATCGCCGACGCCACCGGCGTGCTGCGCAAGCGCGACGGCCGCACGGTCGGGGGCTATGGCGGCAGCGGCTGGGCCGAAATCGACGGCACCGTCCGCAACGACGTGGCGATCCAGCAGCGGGTCATGGCGCGCTACGACACCAACCGCGACAACGAGCTCGACCGCGCCGAGGGCCAGCTCGCCGATCGCGACCTCAAGCGGCTGATGGACACCGACAACAACGGCAACATCAGCGACGACGAATATAACCGCAACCGCGACTACGCGCTGCGCAGCATCTAGCAAACTGCATAGGCCTCTCCCGCTTGCGAAGGCAGCGGGAGAGGTCCAGCATCCGCCCCGGGCTCATCGGGGGAGGATGCCGTGAATCTCAGTCCAAACGATCTGTCGGTCCTGCACGCCGTGCTCGGCATGGGCGTGCTCAGCCTCTTCATGTTCATCTGGATGTACGCGACTCGCCTGCCGGCGATGAGCGCCGCGAAGCTCGACCCGCAGGCGGCGGCGCATCCGGGCTCGCTCGACATCCTGCCGACCGAGGCGCGCCGCGTCGCCGACAATTACAACCATCTCTGGGAAGCGCCGACGCTGTTCTACGCGATGGCCTTCTACGTCGTGCTGACCGGCCATGCCGACCAGCTGCACGTCTGGTGCGCCTGGGCCTATCTCGGGCTGCGCATCCTCCACTCGCTGGTACAGGCGACGGTCAACCGCGTGGCGCTGCGCTTCGCGCTGTTCGCGCTGTCGTGGGTGGCGCTCGGCGTGATGATCGTGCGCGAACTGCTCGCGGCGCTCTGAGCCGGCGGTCCGCTGCTCCCCGGGAACCGGGGGGGGCTGCGCAGCAGGGTGGCGGGGTCTCGGCGCTGATACCGCTCCACCGCCTTCGGCGGTCCCCCTCCCCTTGCAGGGGAGGATAACGGGCGTCTACTCCGCCGCCTCCATCGTCTCGGCCTCGGCCTCCGCCTCGGCCTGCTGGCGCGTCCACATCTCGGCGTAGGCGCCGTCCTGCGCGAGCAGCGCGGCGTGGCTGCCGCGTTCGACGATGCGCCCGCCGTCCATGACGATGATCTCGTCGGCGTCGACGATCGTCGACAGCCGGTGCGCGACGACGATCGTCGTGCGATGCTCCGAGACGGCCTTCAGCGCCGACTGGATCTCCGCCTCGGTGCCCGAATCGAGCGCGCTCGTCGCCTCGTCGAGGATGAGGATCGCCGGATCCTTGAGGATGGTGCGCGCGATCGCGACGCGCTGCTTCTCGCCGCCCGACAGCTTCAGCCCGCGTTCGCCGACCACGGTGTCATAGCCGTCGGGCAGCGAGACGATGAAGTCGTGGATCTGCGCCTGGCGCGCCGCCGCCTCGATCTCGGCCTGCGTGGCGCCGGCGCGGCCGTAGGCGATGTTGTAGGCGATGCTGTCGTTGAACAGCACGGTATCCTGCGGGACGATGCCGATCGCGGCGCGCAAGGACGCCTGCGTCACCCGCCGGATGTCCTGGCCGTCGATCGTCACCTGGCCGCCGGCGATGTCGTAGAAGCGGTAGAGGATGCGGCTGACCGTCGACTTGCCGGCGCCCGAAGCGCCGACGATCGCCAGCTTGCGCCCCGGCGGCACGTCGAAGCTGACCTCGTGCAGGATCTGCCGCCGTTCCTCATAGGCGAAATCGACCTCGGCGAAGCGGACATGGCCGCCGCGGATCACCAGTGGCGCGGCGTCGGGGGCGTCCTTGACCTCGGCGTTGGTGTCGAGCAGCCCGAACATCTGCTCCATGTCGATCAGCCCCTGCTTGATCTCGCGGTAGACCCAGCCGAGCATGTCGAGCGGGCGGAAGAGCTGCGCGAGCAGCGTGTTGACGAGCACGACGTCGCCGACGGTCAGCCGGCCCTGCGCATAGCCCCAGACCGTCCACGCCATCGCGGCGCCCATCATCACGTTGGTGATCAGCGACTGGCCGACGTTCAGCGCGGCAAGGCTGGTCTCGTTCTTCACCGCCGCATCGCGGTAGCGGGTGATCGCCGACCGGTAATGGTCGTGCTCGACCTGCTCGGCACCGAAATATTTGACCGTCTCGTAGTTGAGCAGGCTGTCGACGGCGCGCGCGGTCGCCTTGTTGTCATGGTCGACCATCTCGCGGCGCACGCGGTTGCGCCAGTCGGTGACGATGCGCGTGTAAACGATGTAGGCGACGACCATCACCAGCGTCGCGACGACGAGCGGCCAGCCGAGCTTCACCCCGAAGATGATGCACACCGCGGTCAGCTCGAGAATGGTCGGCGCGATGTTGAACAGCAGGAAGTAGAGCATCGTGTCGACGCTCTTGGTGCCGCGCTCGACGATGCGCGTCAGCGAGCCGGTGCGGCGCTCGAGGTGGAAGCGCATCGACAGCCGGTGGATGTGCGCGAACACGTCGAGCGCGAGGTTGCGCGCCGCGGTCTGGCCGACGCGCTCGAAGATGGCGTTACGCAGATTGTCGAACAGCACGCCGCCAAAGCGCGCGCCGGCATAGGCGAGCACGAGCCCGACGGCGAGCGCGATGCCGGCGTCGACGCCCTTGGCCAGCTCGTCGATCGCGCCCTTGTAGGCGAAGGGCATCAGCAGCGTCACGCCCTTGGCGAGCAGCACCAGCACGAGCGCGACGACGACGCGGGCGCGCAGCCCGGCTTCGCCCGCCGGCCAGAGATAGGGAAGGAAGCGGCGCAGGGTCGCAAACGAGGGGGAGGGCTGCATGCGCTCCTAAGATAAGCGCGAATCGGCTCGTCGCAACGCGCCCGCGTGCATCGGAACCTCCGACGCTTACGTATGTTAGTCTGGTATCGGACCCACAGGTGCCCCCAATGAACGAAGCCCTCATCATCATGGCGATCCTCGGCTGCGCCGACGCCGGCGATCAGTGCCAGACCGTTCAGCGGGTGAATGTTCCTTTCGAGTCGGTGGCGGCCTGCCACGCCGCGGCGCCGGCGGTGCTCGAGCGGCTCACCAACCTCGCCTATCCCTCGATCGTCGCCAACTGCGAGCGCTCGACCAAGGGGATGCTGGCGGACGCCCGCCCGATCGGCTGACCTCGACGGCTTCGAAACCGATGCCAGGGCCCGCGCGTTGCGGGCCTTGTTCGTTTGTGAAGGAGCCGCGCCGATGACCGTCGAACACGCCAAGATCCACGAGGACGGCCTGCCCGGCCACGAGGCGAAGATGGACCGCAAGCCCGATTTCATGCCGCGCTACGACGGCTCCGAGCGGCTGGCAGGCAAATCGGCGATCATCACCGGCGGCGATAGCGGCATCGGCCGCGCGGTGGCGGTGCTCTATGCACGCGAGGGCGCCAACGTCACCATCGTCCATCTCGAGGAGGACGACGATGCCGCCGAGACGGCGCGGCACGTCGAGGCGGAGGGGCGGCGCTGTCTGATCATTCGCGGCGACGTCGGCGACAAGAAATTCTGCGAGGACATCGTCCGCCGTCATGTCGAGGCGTTCGGCGGGCTCGACATCCTCGTCAACAACGCCGGCGAGCAGCATCCCGACAAGGAGATTACCGACGTCGCCGAAGAACAGCTCAAGCGAACCTTCCAGACCAATTTCTTCGGCTATTTCTTCATGGCGCAGGCGGCGGTACCGCATCTCAAGGCGGGCAGCTCGATCATCAACTGCACCTCGGTGACGAGCTTCGAGGGCTCGGAGGAGCTGCTCGACTATTCGTCGACCAAGGGGGCGATCACCTCGTTCACGCGCGCGCTGTCGGGCAATCTCGCCAAGAAGGGCATCCGGGTGAACGGGGTGGCGCCGGGTCCGATCTGGACGCCGCTCAATCCGTGCGGCGGCGCCAGCGAGGAGAAGATGAAGAGCTTCGGCGAGAATACGCCGATGGGGCGGCCCGGCGAGCCCTGGGAAGTGGCGCCGAGCTTCCTGTTCCTCGCCTGCGACGACGGCAGCTATTTCACCGGCCAGATTCTCAGCCCCAACGGCGGCACGATCGTCGGCGCCTGACGCCGCCGCCGCTCCTTGCTCCGGCGCGGCGGCGGGTCTAAGCCCCGGTGGAGTCAGGGGGAGTTTCCGCGCATGTCGGTGCGCAAGTCGATGGCGTGGTCGCTGACCGGCAGCTTCGGCTTTTTCGTCATCCAGTTCGTCGCGTCGGTGATCGTCGCGCGGCTGCTGACGCCGGTGGAAATGGGCATCTACGGCGTGGCGCTCGCCGCGCTGTCGCTGCTCACCGCCTTCCAGAACCTGGGCTTTCAAAGCTTCATCATCCGCGAGCAGGCGCTCGATGCGCCGACGCTAGGGACGGTGCATACGATGGCGGTGCTCCAGGCGCTGGCGCTGGCCGTCGTCCTGTACGCCGGCGCGCCGCTGCTCGCCGCCTTCCTCGACGAGCCGCGCGTCACCCCGGCGCTGCGGATCCTCTGTCTCTATGCGGTGCTGGTACCGATCGAGACGCTGGCCAGCGGACATCTTCAGAAGCGCGGGCGCTTCGATCTGCTCACCGCGATGGGGCTCGCCCGCGTCCTCGTCGGCGCGATTGCCTCGGTCGGGCTCGCCTATACCGGCTTTTCCTACGCCAGCATGTCGTGGGGGGCGGTGATCGGCCAGCTGGTGGCGGTGGCGGCGGCGCTGCTGCTGGCGGGGCGCGAGCTGGCGACGCGGCCGACGCTGTCGCGGTGGCGCACCGTCTGGGCCTATGGCGCCAACATCCTCGCCACCATGGCGCTCGCCAACATCTTCTCGCGTCTCCCCGATATCGTCCTCGGCCGGCTGGCGGGGCTCGCCCAGGTCGGCCTCTACGGCCGCGCCTCGGGCATCATCGATTCGTTCAATACCGGCATCATGTACGGCGTGCAGCGCGTGGTGCTGAAGTCGCTGGTCGACAGCCGCGACCAGATCGGCCGCATCGATTATGTCTACCTGCGCGCCGTGCGCGCGGCGACGGGATTGTTCTGGCCGATGTATGCCGGGCTGGCGGTGCTCGCCGGGCCGGTGATCACGATGATCTACGGCGCCCGCTGGGCGGCGGCGGCGCCGGTGCTCGCCTTGCTGTGCGTGGCCGCGATCGTGCAGACGGCGCTGGTAGCGCGCCAGGAAGTGCTGATCACCACCGGTCGCGTGTCACAGCTGCCCCGGCTGGAGGGCATCCGCGGCAGCGTCGGCCTCGCGCTGTTCGTCGCCGGCGCGTCGCAGGGCCTCGTGCCCGCCGCGGCGTCGCGGATCGCCGAGGCGCTGACGCAGCATGCGCTGTTCGTGCGCTCCATCCGCGCCGCGGCCGATACGAGCTTCGGCGCGATCTACCGCTGCTACGGGCCGAGCCTCCTCGTCACCGTCGCGGCGATCGTGCCGGCGCTCGCGCTGATGCAGTGGCGCGGCTGGCCCACCGTCGTCGCGCCGGCCGAATTCGGCGCCTCGATCGGCGCGGGGATCCTGCTCTGGCTGGTGGCGGTGCAGCTGGTCGGCCACGAACTGCGCGGCGAAATCCATCGCGTGACGGCAGTCGGGCTCCGCCGGCTCCGGCGCTAGAGTTCGTCGGACGGGATCGCGTCGGGATCGTCGGTCGCGGCAGGCCGCTCGCCGGCGCCGTCCACCGTCGCGTCGCGCTCGACATCGCTGCCAGCGCGTCCCGACAGCTGCGGCCCGGTGCTGCGCTCGCGGTCGCTGCCCACGGGATCGCTATCCTCCGGCTGGACATCCTCGGGCCGGCGGCGATCCATCAGGCGTCACCCTGGCTGGCGACGCGCGCGGCAAGGCCGCCCTTGCGACCCGCCTCGCGCGCCAGCGCCGGGTTGGCGGCGAAGCCGCCACCGCGGCTCACCTGGCCGCCGCGCCGCGACACTTCCCGGTGGCGGTCGGGGTCCATCGAACCGAACCCGCGCCTACCACGATCATCCATAGCCATCGCTCGTCTCCTCGTTGGCTTATCGAGGAGCAACCTCTGGAAATTGCACGGGTTCCCGGGCGTCGGCCCGAGGCGACGAAGCGATCGTTCAGCGCGCCGTGCTGCCGTCGTCCTTGGCCGCCCGGTCGACGGCAATCGTCGGTACGTCGACCGACCGGTCGCGCATGCCGACGTCGACGTTGGGCAGTTCGACGGTCCGCTCGGTAACGCCGACCTTCACCTTGGCGGTCTCGACCTGCACCTTGGGGGCTTCGCCACCGCTGACGTTGACGGCGACCGACGGCGCCCGGAGCACCCCGCTGGTGTTGACCGAGATGAGACCTGCCATCTGCGCGAGCACAGCGATGCCGACGAGCACGACGACGACCAGAAGGATGCGGAACATGGCAAGGCCTCTTCAAAAACGATTCGCTGACGTAACGCTGCAGCAGGGCACGGAGTTTCAGCGGCGCTTGGTCGCGACCGCGCCCACGACCGCGATCCGCTCGACATCCGCATAGCCCGGGCGCTCGAGTTCCTCGCCGAAGACGTCGGGATCGAGCTCGCGATAGTCGAGGCTGCAGCCGAGGCCGGTCATCGCCGTCGCCAGTTCGGCACGCAGCGCGTCGCGACCGCGGATGATGGCGCTGCCGGTATAGAGCAGCAGGCGTCCGCCGGAGCTGAGCCGCGCCGCCGCCTCGCACGCCATGTCGAGCGAGAGCCGCGCGCCGTGCATGTCGCCGCCGTCGCGATAGGCGCGGCCTTCCGGGTCGATGATATAGGGCGGGTTGGCGATCGCCACGTCGATCGGGCCCTCGACCGCCGCCAGGCCGTCGCCCTCGACCAGGTCGACGGCGAGACCGGCGAAGGCGGCGTTGATCCGCGCGCAGCGCAGCGCCTTGGCGTTGATGTCGGTCAGCGTGACGCGCGCCGCGGGGCAGGCGTCCGCGGCGACGATGCCGCCGACGCCGGCGCCGGTGCCGACGTCGACGATGCGCGCGCCGGCGCAGTCGCCCAGCCGCGTCCTGATGAAATCGGCGAAGCGATAGCTGTCGGGCCCGAAGAACACCGCGTCTTCATCGGCGGTCGGATAGGCCGAATGCAGGAACAGATGGCCGTGCAGGCTCGACACGCGGCAGGTCGCGCGCAGCAGCGATCCGTGCGGCGCGATCTCGCCGGCGGCGTCGAGCAGCGCCAGCAGTTCGGGGTCGAGCAGCCCGGGTTCGAACGGCAGGCTCCAGCCGAGCACGTCGGCGAGGTCGCGTGCGGTGCGCCGGCCGGCGCGCCCGATCACCCGCGCATGCGTCGCCGGCGTCGGCGTGACGAAGCGGTAGCCGCGCGTTTCGAGCGCGCCGAGCAGCGCGAGCAGCGCGGCGTCGGGATCGGGGCAGGAGGCTCGTTGCGGTACTGGCATGGCCCAAGCATAACCGGCGCCGCGCCGATAAGTGCCGTCAGCGCCCGCCGAGATCCTTGGCAAGCCGGTAGAAATGATCGAGTCCAGCGTAGAAGGCCGGCACCGCCAGCCGTTCGTTGAGGCCATGCGCGAACATGTCGGTCGGCTTGGTGAACAGACCCGAGGTGGCAAAGGTCGGGATGCCGGCGATGCGGTACACCTTGCCGTCGGTGCCGCCCGACTCGAGAGGCGATGTTATACATCGCGTACCCACGTCAGGATATGCTAGATGGTAGTAGCTGAATTGATTCGGGCTGACCCCCTGCACGCGGAGCTACCAGAGGGAATGAAATTTCGGATGCATTACGAAGGGCAGCTTTTGGCGGCCCGCGGCGATCCTCGGGACGGACAAGTCGATAGGAGGGCGTCGCACAAGCATGCAATCCGACAGGCGTTCCACGGGCAGCTTAAGCACCTTTGGCAGACGCGGCGTTGGCTATCGGAAGCGACCATGCCTTGGAGCATGTTTGATGTGCAGCGCGGCGACCCCACTCGCGAAGGCGACTACTATGAGGACAAGAAGCCGCTAGCAGAGGGCTTAGCCAAGCTGCATCGAGTCGGGGATTTTGGGTTCGTCCCCCTCGTTTGCGAACAATTCAAAGTGCTCTGCGGGGTCAAGCTTCTATTGCTCCGGCGGGATACGCCGGGCGGCATTCTGGATGCTCGCGACCTGGATAACAGGCTCAAGATCATATTCGACGCTCTGCGAATGCCCCGTGCGCTGAACGAGTTCTCGGTAGAAGGAACGCCTGACCCGATGTTCGTCCTGCTGCAGGACGATAGCCTGATCTCCTCTGTGCAGATCGAGACCGACACTCTTCTCGATCCACCGGAGATCGCGGCGCGCGATGACAGCTACGTCAGGCTTTTGGTGGAAGTAGATATTAGGCCGTACTACGCGAGCATGTTCAGCCTTAGCTTTGTCGCCGACTAGCTTCGGCGACGAGCCTATCGAGCGCAGCCTCCGCTTCGGTGGCGCTTAGTCCGCCATCGGCTTCTAGCTCGCGAACGGCCTTTCGGAACCGCTCGCTCTGCGGCTCCGTCTCCGGTGGCGGGGGCTTTTTCTTCGGCATCGGCCTTACCTGACAGAAGCTGTTTGATAGGTGAGACGCTTGCCGACGATACCGCGCAGCGCGGCGTCGGCCCGTGCGGCATCATCCACGCCGCAAGCAACGCGGTTGCTGTAGCGGAAATCAAACTCGGCGAGATAGCGGTGCAGGTGCTTCTTGCCGCAGTGCTGATAGACGCCCTTCATCCCGCGCTTGAAGATGCTGAAATAGCCTTCGACGGTGTTGGTGTGGATTTCGCCGCGCACGTATTCGCCGTTGTTGTGCTGGGTGAAGCCGTGGAAGGCGAAGTGCTTGTGCATGTGGCGATAGGCGCCCGCGTCGTCGGTCATCAGCTTCGCCTCGGCGACGATGTTCTCGCGTACGATCGGGGTGATGACGGCGATTGAAGCGTTGTCGATCACCATCGAACGGGCGCGGCCGGTGGTGCGGTCGATCAGCGAAAGCACCTTCATCTTGTGCTGTACGCCGCCACCCTTGATGACGGTGCCCGGCTCGCGGCCGATGTAGGTTTCATCGACTTCAACCGGGGTGCCGCCAGATCCGAACGGCGAGAGGTCGCCCGAACGCATCGCCTCGCGGATGCGGTGCGACATGAACCAAGCGGTCTTGAGGGTGACGCCAAGGATGCGGTGAAGCTGGTTCGAGCTGATGCCCTTCTTGCTGGCGCACATCAGGTACATCGCCTGCAGCCACAGGTGCAGGGCAACGTGCGACGCTTCAAAGATGGTGCCAACCTTCACGGTGAAGGGCTTGCGGCACTGGTAGCACTTGTAGGTGCCGATGCGGGTTGAAGCGCCGCCCATCTTGCCGATGCGCTCGACGCCGCCGCAGTGCGGGCAAACCGGACCCTGCGGCCACACGCGCGCTTCAACGAAGGCGTATGCGGCCTCTTCGTTGTGGAAGTGCGGGGCGGAAAGTGCAGCGGCGGCCATCGGTTGTCTCCTTGAGAAACAACCTAGGCTTTCACCTTGGGTACGTCAAGTATAATAACGCCACTCGAGATAGGGGACGATCGGTACGCCCGGATAGCGGGCGTGCACCGCGCGGGTGATCGCCGCCATCACGTCGGGGCGCATCTCGGACACCGGGCTTGCCTCGGGATTGTCGAGCACGCTGAACTTGACCGCGGGATTGGCGACCACGCGCGCCAGCTCGGCCTGGACGTCCGCCACCTTCACGCCGGGAAACAGGCGGCAGTTGACGGTCGCCATCGCCTTTTGCGGCAGCGCATTCTCGGCATGGCCGCCGCTCAGCATCGTCGCGACGCAGGTGGTGCGCGTCGTGCCGACGAACTCGGGCTGGCCGGCGAGGTAGTTCGACGCCGTCTCGTCCTGCGGATTGGCGGCGAAGGCGGCAAGCATCGCGCCGTCCTCGCCCGGCGTCACCTTGCCGATCGCGCCGAGATAGGCGCGCGTCAGGTCGTTCGCCATCACCGGGAAGCGATGCGCCTGCAGCCGGGTCAGCGCCGCCGCCAGATCGTAGATCGCATTGTCGCTGCGCGGCCGCGAACTGTGGCCGCCGGGGTTGGTGACGGTCAGCTCGAAGGTCGCGTAGGTCTTCTCGGCCCCTTGGACGAGGTAGATGATCGGCTTGCCGTCGGCATCGAGCGCGCCGCCGCCGGCGTCGGTGTTGAGCGCATATTCGGCGTTCTTCACCCAGTCGTGCGCCGCCACCAGCCGCGTCGTCGCCATCTGCGTCTCCTCGTCGCCGATAAAGGCGAACACGAGGTCGCGCGAGGGTTTGAAGCCTTCCGCCTTCAGCCGCAGGATCGTCGAGACCAGCGCGGTGACGCCCGCCTTGTTGTCCATGGTGCCGCGGCCGAAGAAATAGCCGTCCTCCTCGATCAGCCGGAACGGATCGCGCGTCCAGTCCTCGGGCCGGGCATCGACGACGTCCATGTGCGCCGAGAACAGGATCGGCTTCTTCGACGTCGTGCCCGCGGCGGGAAGGCGCACGATCATCGCCATCGTCTCGTCGAGCGGCAGCGTGGCGATGTCGGCGGCCGGCACGCCGCCCGCCTTCAGCGTGTCGGCGAGATAGGCGACCATCTTGGGCACCTGGCCATGGCCCTTGGCGGTGCGGAACGCGATCACCTGCTCGTAGATGTCGCGCGCCTTCGCGTCGGACGGCGCGGTCTGCGCCAGCGCGCCGCCCGCCATCATCGTCGCCGCCACCGCCGCCAAAAGCCTGAAGTTCATGCCGTCCTCCGTTCGCGTGGAGCGGAGCCTAGCAGACGCGGGCGCTAGCGAAAGCCACCGCTTTGCGCGGCTCCCGGCGAGGCATAGACTGGGCCCCAACAATCTCGGGGGAGGAACAGATGGCGACCAGGAAGACGGAGGCGCCGGTGCCGCCGGCGCAGGACATGCGCGGCATCCTGGAGCGGCAGCGCGCGGCGTTCCTCGCCGAGCTGCCGGTCGGCGCGGCGGTGCGCAAGGACCGGCTGAGGCGCGCCAAGGCGCTGCTGCTCGACAACCGCGATGCGCTGGCGCGTGCGGTCTCCGACGACTTCGGCCACCGCTCGACCGAGCAGACGCTGCTCACCGACATCATGGCCTCGGTCGGGCCGCTCAACCACGCCGCCAAGCACCTCGACGGCTGGATGGCGCGCGAGAAGCGCAAGCTCGATTTCCCGCTCGGGCTGCTCGGCGCCAGGGCGTGGGTGGAATATCAGCCGAAAGGGGTCGTCGGCGTCGTCGCGCCGTGGAATTTCCCGATCAACCTGACCTTCGGGCCGCTCGCCGGCGTGCTCGCCGCCGGCAACCGCGCGATGGTCAAGCCGTCCGAGTTCACCCCGGCGACGAGCGACCTGCTGGCCGCGCTGGCGGGCCAATATTTCGACGCCGCCGAGCTGGCGTTCGTCACCGGGGGGCCCGAGGTCGGCAAGGCGTTTACCGAACTGCCTTTCGATCACATGATCTTCACCGGCGCGACCTCGATCGGGCGCCATGTCATGCGCGCCGCCGCGGAGAATCTCGTGCCGCTGACGCTCGAGCTCGGCGGCAAGTCGCCGACGATCATCGGCCGCTCGGCCGATCTCGGCCGGGCGACCGACCGCGTCGCCACCGGCAAGATGATGAACGCCGGCCAGATCTGCCTCGCGCCCGACTATATGCTCGTGCCCGAGGAGAAGGAGGGCGAGATCGTCGAGGGGCTGAAAGCGAGTGCCGCGAAGCTCTATCCGACGCTGCTCGCCAACGACGACTATACGTCGGTGGTCAACGGCCGGCACCGCGAGCGGCTGGAGAGCTACCTCGCCGATGCGCGCGACAAGGGCGCCGAGGTCATCGTCGTCAACCCGGCGAACGAGGATTTCAGCGCGCAGAACACGCACAAGATGCCGCTGCACATCGTCCGCAAGGTCAGCGACGACATGAAGATCATGCAGGAGGAGATCTTCGGACCGCTGCTGCCGGTCGTCACCTACAAGCGCGTCGAGGACGCGGTCGACTACGTCAACCGCCGCGACCGGCCCCTGGGCCTCTATTATTTCGGCGAGGACGCCGCCGAGCAGCGCCAAATGCTCGACCGCACCATCTCGGGCGGGGTGACCGTCAACGACGTCATCATGCACATCTCGTCTGAGGACCTGCCGTTCGGCGGCGTCGGCCCGTCGGGCATGGGCAGCTATCACGGCCACGACGGCTTCAGGACCTTCAGCCACGCCAAGGCGGTTTACAAGCAACCCAAGATCGATATCGCCAAGCTGGCGGGCTTCAAACCGCCGTACAATGCGACGACCCGGAAAACGCTGAAGCAAAGGCTCAAATGATCGAACGAATCATCGAAGGGCGGCGGCGCGACCTCGGCGACGGCTTCGTCGTCGCGCGCGTGCTGCCCGCACCGTTCCGCCGCACCGTCGGGCCGTTCATCTTCTTCGACCATTTCGGCCCGGTCGACTATGCGCCGGGCAAGGGCTTCGACGTGCGGCCGCACCCGCACATCAACCTCGCGACGGTGACCTATCTGTTCGACGGCGAGATCATGCACCATGACTCGCTCGGCTATCACCAGCCGATCCGGCCCGGCGCGGTCAACTGGATGACCGCCGGACGCGGCATCGTCCATTCGGAGCGCTCGTCGGACGTGGTGCGCGCCAGCGGGCAGACGATGCACGGCATCCAGGCCTGGGTGGCGCTGCCCGACGAGGCCGAGGAGGTCGAGCCGAGCTTCCACCATCATCCGGCCGACAGCCTGCCGAGCCTCACGCTCGACGGGGCGAAGCGGACGCTGATCGCCGGCAGCGCCTTCCACGCCACCTCGCCGGTGAAGACCCATTCGCCGATGTTCTACATCGACGTCGATGCCGAGGCGGGCGCCACCGTCGCGCTGCCCGACGAGCATGAGGAGCGCGCCGTCTACATCGCCACCGGCGCGATCGAGCTCGGCGGCGAGCGCTATGAAGCGGGACGGATGCTGATCGTCGAGCCCGGCGTGCCGGCGGCGTGGCAGGCGATCGAGCCGGCGCGGGTGATGATGCTCGGCGGTGCCCCCGTCGGCGAACGCCACCTATGGTGGAATTTCGTGTCGTCGCGGCCCGAACGCATCGAGCAGGCCAAGGCCGACTGGGCGGCGCAGCGCTTCGGCACGGTGCCGGGCGAGCGCGATTTCATCCCGCTGCCCGCCGAGCCCAAGCCGCCCGAGCCGATGTCCTGACTGGATCGGCGGCGCGGTTCGCCCTACCCATGAACGAGCGAGTATAAGGCAGGGCGGCGTGAAGACCGAGCGTATCGACTATATGGACGCCGCGCGCAGCGTGCTCATGTCGCTGGGAGTCGTGCTGCATTCGGCACGGATCTACGTGCCCAATTCGCCCTGGCTGGTCGCCGAGCCGATGACGGCACCGGTCTTCGGCCTGATCGTCGATGCGATCCACAGCTTCCGCATGCCGGCCTTCTTCTTCATCTCGGGCTTCTTCTGCGCGCTGACGCTCGAGCGCTATGGCGCGGGCCGCTTTCTGCGGCAGCGGCTGCCGCGCATCCTGCTGCCGGCGATCACCATCGCGCTGCTGATCAACGTCCCGCAGGTCCGCTGGCTGATCGCCGAGGGCCAGATCGCGGCGCCCGGACTGGCCGCCTGGATCAACGGCCAGGCCTGGGTGCTGCACCTGTGGTTCCTGTTCAATCTCGCGCTCTACTTCCTCATCGCCGCGGCGATCGGGCCGCGCGCGCTCGACGCGATCCGCGGCGGCGGCGACCGTCTGTTTCGCCTCGGCATCGACCCCGGCGGCGTCGGCGGCGCGGTGGTGCTGATCGCCGCGGCGACCGCCTTCTTCCTGCTGATCGTGCCGCTGGCGCTTGCCGGGCTGATGTACGAACGGCTGCTGTTCTTCGGGCCCATCTTCGGGCTGATCCGCTACGCCTGCCTGTTTCTCATCGGCTTCGCGGCGATGAGCGATCCGCGCTTCGCTGCCGCCTGGTCGCGCTTCGGCTGGCTGATCGTCCCGCCGGCGATCGCGCTGACCTGGGCGGCGCCGCAGCTGGGCGGCCCGGTCGGCGACCTGGCGGACCGCGTCGCGCTGCTGTGGCGCGACATGGGCTTCACCTGGGTGACCTTGCTGTTCTTCCGGTGGGTGGCGTCGAAACCCAGCGCGACGTGGCGCTACATGTCCGACGCCTCCTATTCGATCTATCTGCTCCACCACCCGATCGTGGTGTTCATGGGCGTGGCGCTGATCGCCGCGCCGCTCGCCGTCGGGGCGAAATTCGCGCTGATCTGCATCGCGGCGTTCGCGCTGTCGCTGGCGCTGCACCATTTCGTCGTGCTGCGCATCCCGCTGGTCCGGCTGCTGCTCAACGGCAAGCCGATGAGCGCAAAAATATCCTAACCGGCCGGGTGGCGCGTCGCGACCATCGACGGGCGTTTCGCCCAGCGGTCGTACAGCTCGACGAGCGCCGGGCGGCCGTTGCGCCAGCCGAGCGTCGGGTGGCGATATTCGAGATAGCCGAGCGCGACGGCGATCAGCAGTTCGGCATAGGGACGGTAGGCGGGGAGCGCATCGAGCCGGTCGGGCAGCGCGTCGAGCGCGCGCTCGATCTGCGCCTTCCAGCGGCCCTGCCAGTAGATCGAGCGCTCGCCCGGCTGGCGCAGCTGCTCGAGCCGCCACGACACCGCCGCGTCGAGGATCGCATCGCAATGCGCCGCCATCGTCATCGCCTGCCAGCGCTGCGGGTCGGCGGGCTGCGGGTAGAGATCGGTCGGCGGAACGAGGCTGGCGAGATAGGCGATGATCACCCGGCTGTCGTGGAGGTTCATGCCGTCGTCGGTGACGAGCGCGGGAATCTTCGACACCGGATTGACCGCGACCAGCGCCTCGGGATCGTCGGTCGGGGTGACCGGCACCTCGTCGAGCTGCGCCTCGAGTCCGAGCTCGAGACCGAAAACGCGCACCTTCCGCGCATAGGGCGACGTGTGCGACATGTAGAGCTGCATGAGTGATTCCCCCGAGATTCCTGACCCCTGTGGTAGCGAGGCGCGCCGGCGCGGTCCACTTTCCGATCTGCTGGTCGTCGATCTGTCGCGCGTCCTCGCCGGTCCCTATGCGACGATGGTGCTCGCCGATCTCGGCGCGCGCGTCGTCAAGGTCGAGCAGCCGGGCAAGGGCGACGACAGCCGCCACATCGGCCCGTTCAGCCCGGCGGGACAGTCGGCCTATTTCAGCTCGATCAACCGCGGCAAGCAGTCGATCGCGCTCGACCTGAAGGCGCCCGCCGACCGCGCGGTGTTCGAGGCGCTGCTGGCGCGCGCCGACGTCATCGTCGAGAATTTCCGGCCCGGCGTGATGGCGAAGCTGGGCTATGGCTGGGAGGCGCTGCACGCGCGCCATCCGCAGCTGATCTATGCCGCCGCCTCGGGCTTCGGCCACACCGGCCCCGACAGCGGCAAGGCCGCCTATGACATGGTGGTGCAGGCGATGGGCGGCATCATGTCGATCACCGGCCATCCCGGCGGCCCGCCGACGCGCGTCGGCACCTCGATCGGCGACATCACCGCCGGGCTGTTCACCGTCATCGGCATCCTGAGCGCGGTGCAGCACCGCGCGGCGACGGGCGAGGGGATGTTCGTCGACGTGGCGATGCTCGACGGGCAGATCGCCATCCTCGAAAATGCCATCGCCCGCTATGCGGTGACCGGCGTCGCGCCGGGGCCGCTCGGCGCGCGCCATCCGTCGATCACGCCGTTCGCGGCCTATGCCTGCGCCGACGGCCATGTGGTGATCGCCGCCGGCAACGACGCGCTGTGGGAGCGGCTGTGCGACGCCCTCGGCGCCCCCGAGCTCAAGGCCGATCCGCGCTTCGCGACCAATCTCGGCCGCACCGACCATGCTGCGGCGGTCGCCGACGCGATCGAGGCGCGGCTGGCCTCGCGCAGCGCCGCCGAAGTGCTGGCGCTGTGCGAGGCGGGCGGCATTCCGTGCGGCCCGCTGCAGAACACCGAGCAGGCGCTCAACCACCGGCAGGTCCGCGCCCGCAACATGGTCATCGAAACGGCGTTCCCCGACGGGCAGCCGCTGATCGCGGCGGGCAACCCGGTCAAGCTGTCGGCCTATGCCGATCCGGCGACGCGACCCAAGGCGCCGCTTCTCGACGAGCACCGCGCCGCGATTCTGAAGGAACTGGGCCTGTGATCGACGCCGCGACCATCATCCTCGCCGAACGGCTGGCCGATGCCGCCGGCGCAGCGATCCGCCCTTATTTCCGGCAGAAGTTTGACATCGAGACCAAGGGCGACCTGTCGCCGGTCACCGCGGCCGACCGCGCGTCGGAAGCGGCGATGCGCGCGATCATCGAGGCGGAGCGCCCGAACGACGGCATCATCGGCGAGGAATATGGCCGCGTCCGCGAGGAGGCGCGCTACGTCTGGGTGCTCGATCCGATCGACGGCACGCGCGCCTTCGTCGCCGGACGGCCGCTGTTCGGGACGCTGGTGGCGCTGCTCGACGAGGGGCGGCCGGTGCTCGGCGTGATCGACCAGCCGATCATCGGCGACCGCTGGGTGGGCGCCGAACGGCGGCCGACGCTGTTCAACGGACGGCCCGCGCAGACGCGCCGCTGCGCGGCGGTCGCCGAGGCGCGCATCGGCACCACGTCGCCGCATGCCTTCTGCGCCGAGACCTTCGCCGCGTTCGAGCGGCTGCGCAGCGGCGCGCGCGACACGCTCTACGGCGGCGACTGCCACAATTACGGGCTGCTGGCGTCGGGTCATCTCGATCTCGTCGTCGAGGCCGGGCTGCAGCTCTACGACTTCGCGGCGCTGGTGCCGGTGATCGAAGGGGCGGGCGGACGGATGACCGACTGGCAGGGCCGCTCGCTCGATCGCGAGAGCGACGGGCGCGTGGTGGCGGCGGGCGACGCCGGCCTGATCGACGAGGTGCTGGGCCGGCTGACCGGTTAGTCCTTCTTGTCCTTCTTGCCCTCGGCCGCCCGGTCGGCGGCGCGGACCGCCGCGGTGCGGGCGCCGGCGAGCACCGGCGCGCAATTGGTGTCCTTCTCCTCGCCGACGTCGACGAAGGCGAGGATCAGCCCGATCGGCGACACCAGCGCGCCGGCGGCCAGCCCGACGAGGCCGCGCTTGATCAGCTCGGGCGAGATGACGTTGATCCGCGGCTCGGCGAAATAGCCGCCGACGCCGATCGGCGACTGGCCCGAGAACAGGCTGAACTTCTTCGAATCGGCCTCGATCGCGAGGTCGAGCGATTCGTTGGCGAACGAGAAGCTGCCGGTGCCGCGGATGACCGAACGCTGGGTATCGATGAAGATCGGGTCGGCGACCGCTATGCCCTTGTTGACGGTGAACGCCAGCAGGCCGCAGCGGATTTCGGTCGGGTCCTTCAGCTGTTTGGCCAGCGCCTTCGTCACATATTGGAAGATGTCGAGTTCGGCGAGTTCGCTGTTGCGCACCCAGAAGGTGCCCTCGGGCAGGATCATCGCGATGCGGCCGTTGGCCGATCCCAACGACTCGTGGACGGTGTCGCCATAGCCGCGCAGCTGCATCCGGCCCTTCATCATGCCCGTGGTGCCCGAATCCTCGATGTCGAAGCCCTCGAGCAGGCGGCCGAGGCGGACCGGCGACAGGCGGATGTCATAGTCGGTCACCACCGGCGACTTGCGCGCATCGAGATTGATCTCGCCGGTCAGCCGGCCACCCGCCAGATCGAACGCCACCGGGGTGAGCGTCAGCAGGCGGTCGTCGAGCCCCAGGGCGATCTCGAGATTGGCGATCGGAATCGTGCCGGTGCGCACCGCGGTCGCCTTGTACAGCAGCTTGGCATCGAAGCGGGCGAGGTTGTCGGAGGCGAGCGGTGCGTCGGGGAGGACGCGCGGCCGCCCGCCTTCCTGCGTGATCGCGCCCTTGCCGCCCATCGCCTCGAGCCGCTCGGGCGAATAGCCGATCCACGGGCCGGCATCGAGGATGTCGAGGCTCTTGCTGTTGAGATCGGCGTCGATGAAGAGCCGCTGCCCGTCGCGCATCGTGATCGTCATCCGGCCCTGAAGGTCCGAATCGCCGAAGCGGCCCTTGATCGCCGTGAAGCGCCAGTCGTCACCGACGGGCGTCACGCTCGAGGTGACGCGGAATTTGCGGGTGTCGGGGATGACGACGCCGAGCAGCGAGAAGGGCGTGTTGAGATTGCCGCCCTCGGCAGTCAGCGTCAGCTTCGCGCCTTCGAGCACCGTCGCGCCGGGCAAGGTGCCGGCGACGTCGACGCGGCTGTCGCGCACCCGGATCGTCATCCTGAGGTCGTTCGCACCGCCGGCGAGCGTCTCGTTGGGCGAGGTCAGCGCGCCGGTCACCGTGAAGCGGGCGCCGTGCGACGTGCCGTCGCCGTCGAAGGGCACGCGCGGCTGCAGCACCGTCTTCGCCGCGGCGACGTCGCCGACGCGAATATTGGTGTCGAGCACCAGCGGCTGGTCGACATAGTGGACGCGCGTACCGGTGATCGAGGCGCGAACGATGTCGGGAATCTCGAACGGCTCGTTGCTGTCCGAGCGGAAGGTCCAGGTGTTGCGCGTCGCCTGGCGCTCGAGGCCGATCGTGGCGTCGACGAGTTCGAGGCTGTTGAAGCGCCGCTCGCCGAAGATCAGCCGCCAGATGTTGAGCTGCAGTGCGACTCGTTTGGCGTCGAACAGGCGCTCGTCCTGCGCCCAGGCCGGGTTCGACACCGAGATGTCCTCGGCGAGAAACTGAATGTGGAAGGGATTGAGGTAGAGGTTGAAGTCGCCGCCGATCGCCACCTGCCGCTCGGTGTAGCTCGAGGCGAGGCTGACGAAGCTGTCCTTGAGGAAGCGGCCCTTGGTGATGAACAGCACCAGCCAGGCGAGCACGATCGCCAGCAGGACGCCGAGCAGCAGCTTGACCGGCCAGCCGAGGCTCTCGCGCCACGCCCGCCAATCGCGCTTCGCGGGGCGCGACGGCGGCTCGTCAGCGGTGGGGGTCTGGTCAGCCATTCGGATAGGAACGGCGGCGATACGTCCGCTGTTCCCCCCTGCGGCAATTACAGGAGCTTACGTCGCGTCGTGGAAGATGATGCCGAGGGTGTGGCGCCGCCCCGATCGCACCCGGCTGACGCCGTGGCGCAGGGTGACGCGGTAGCTGCCGCGGCTGCCCTGCACCGGCCGATGGTGCACCGCGAAGATCACCGCCTCGCCCTGCGCCAGCGGCACCACGTCGGCGCGCGACTGCATCCGCGGGCGCTGCTCGGTCAGCACGAACTCGCCGCCATCGAAGTCCCCGGGCGCCGACAGCAAGATCGCCGCCTGCAGCGGGAAGACATGCTCGCCGTAGAGATCCTGATGCAGGCAGTTATAGTCGTCGGGGCCGTAGCGCAGCAGCAGCGGGGTGGGCCGCCGCTGGCCGGCGGCGTGGCAGCGGTCGAGGAACTGGGCGTGCGTCTCGGGGAAGCGCACGGCAACGCCCATCGCTTCGTTCCAGCGGTTGGCTACGGCCACGAGGCGCGGATAGAGGCGCTCGCGCAGCCGCTGGACGAGATCGGGCAGCGGATAGCCGAGATATTTATATTCGCCGCGCCCGAAGCCGTGGCGCGCCATCGCCACGCGCGAGCGGAAATGCCGGTCGTCGTCGTAGAGCGCGGTGAGCGCGTCGCACTGGCCGGGCGTCAGCAGCGGTCCGGTCAGCGCATGGCCGCGCGCGTCGAGGTCGGCTTCGATGCGCGTCCAGTCGATCGTGCTCATGCCGCGTCGCGTTCGCGCTTCAGCAGCTCGCGCTTGCGCTCGACGCCCCAGCGATAGCCCGCGAGGTCGCCGTCGGAGCGGACGACACGGTGGCAGGGGATGGCGACCGCCAGCGCGTTGGCGCCGCAGGCCTGCGCCACCGCGCGCACCGCGCTCGGGCGGCCGATGGCGGCAGCGATGTCGAGATAGCTCGCCGTGCGCCCGGCGGGGATGCGGCGCAGCGCGTCCCACACCTGCTGCTGGAAGGCGGTGCCGCGCACGTCGAGCGGCAGGTCGGGCGCGCGACCGGGCGCGTCGATCATCCCGACGACGCGCGCCACCGTCGCCTCGAAGTCCGCGTCGGCGCCGATCAGCTCGGCCTGCGCGAAACGGTCCTGCAGGTCGCGCACCAGCAGCTGCGGATCGTCGCCGAGCAGGATGGCGCAGACGCCCGTGTCGGTGGCCGCCACCAGTACCGCTCCGAGCGAGCAGTCGCCGACCGCGAAGCGGATCGCCGCCCCCTTGCCGCCGGCGCGATAGGCGCTCGGGCGCATGCCCAGCCGCCCGGCCGATTCAGCATAGAAGCGGCTGTTGGCATTGTAGCCGGCGTCGTAGAGCGCCTCGGTGACGCCGGCGCCGCTCGCCAGCGCCGCGCGCACCCGCTCGCCGCGCCGCGCCGCGGCATAGGCCTTGGGCGTGACGCCCGTCACCGAGGTGAAGATCCGGTGGAAGTGGAAGCGGCTCATGCCCGCGCCTGCGGCCAGCGTGTCGAGATCGGGCAGTTCCTCGGCCGACTCGATGGCGCGGCACGCCTCGGCGACTGCCGCCGCCTGCGCCTCGGCGCGCGAGGGGCCGTTCGGGCGGCAGCGCTTGCAGGCGCGAAACCCCGCCGCCTCGGCCGCCGCCGGGTCGGCGTGGAAGGCGACATTCTCGCGCCGCGCCGGGCGGGCGGCGCAGGACGGCCGGCAATAGACGCCGGTGGTCTTCACCGAATAGAGGAACTCGCCGTCGGCTGCCGGATCGCGGCGTTGCACCGCGCTCCAGCGGGCGTCGTCGTCGGCAAAGGAGGGCTGCGTCGCCATATCGTCTCTCCTGATCACATGCTGAGGCTCAGCGTCGGGATCAAGCTAGCGAGAAGCCGGCATCGGCGAACTCCGGTCCTTGCTCGGCAATTCGCGCGCATCGCGGTGCGGATTGGTTGCGTTTTCGCAGGCACGTCGCTATACGCCCCGCTCCGATCGAGGGATCGCCCGGCCAGTGTGGGCTGCCGTGGACGATCCGCAATCGCTCTCAAGGAGACGAAAATGCCCAAGCTCAAGACGAAGAGCGGCGTGAAGAAGCGCTTCAAGATCACCGCCACCGGCAAGATCAAGCATGGTGTGGCGGGCAAGCGCCACCGGCTGATCAGCCACAACGCCAAATATATCCGCACCAACCGCGGCACCACCGTGCTCGCCGAGGCCGACACCGCGCGTGTCAAGGCCTGGGCGCCGTACGGCCTGAAGTAAGGAGACCCCGGCATGGCACGCGTCAAGCGCGGTGTAACCGCACGCGCCCGTCACAAGCGGGTCCTCGAACAGGCGAAGGGCTATTACGGCCGTCGCAAGAACACCATCCGCGTCGCCCGTCAGGCGGTCGAGAAGGCAGGCCAGTACGCCTACCGCGATCGCAAGGTGAACAAGCGGAACTTCCGCGCGCTGTGGATCCAGCGCATCAACGCCGCGGTGCGTGAAGAAGGCCTGACCTACGGCGTCTTCATGCATGGCCTCAAGCTGGCGGGCATCGAGCTCGACCGCAAGGTCCTCGCCGATCTCGCGGTGCATGAGCCCGAGGCGTTTAAGGCGATTGCCGCGCAGGCGCAGACCGCGCTCGGCCAGGCCGCCTAACACCCCATCAGGCGATTGGAACGAGGGCGCGGGCTGCTTCGGCGGCTCGCGCCCTCGTCGTTTGTGGACGCGAAACCAACAGGGCCGTCATCCCGGCGAAAGCCGGGATCCAGAACGACGGATGATCTGGGTTCCGGCTTTCGCCGGAATGACGAAGAAGGGTTGAGGAATGAGCGACGTTGAAAGCCTGCGCCGCGAGCTGCTCGATGCGGTCGCCGCCGCCGACAGCGCCGACGCGGTCGAGGCGGTGCGCGTGCGTGCGCTCGGCAAGGCGGGCGCGGTCACCGAGCTGCTGAAGACGCTCGGGCGGATGACCGCCGAGGAGCGGCAGCTGAAGGGGCCGGCGTTCAACGGGCTGCGCGAGGCGCTCGCCTCCGCCATTCAGACCCGCAAGGCCGCGCTCGAGGACGCCGCGCTCGATGCGCGCCTCGCCGCCGAGCGGCTCGATTTGACGCTGCCGGTCGGGCTCGGCGCCATCGGCACCGTCCATCCGATCAGCCAGGTGATGGACGAGCTCGCCGAGATTTTCGCCGACATGGGCTTCGCGGTCGCGACGGGACCCGAGATCGAGGACGAGTGGCATAATTTCGACGCGCTCAACATCCCGGAGACGCATCCGGCGCGCGCGATGCACGACACCTTCTACTTCCCCGCCGAGCGGCGCGGCGAGAAGGGCAGGATGCTGCTGCGCACGCACACCTCGCCGGTGCAGATCCGCACGATGATGTCGCAGCAGCCGCCGATCCGCATCATCGCGCCGGGCCGCGTCTACCGCTCCGATTCGGACGCGACGCACACGCCGATGTTCCACCAGATCGAGGGGCTGGTGATCGACCGCGGCATCACGCTCGGCCACCTCAAATGGACGCTCGAGACCTTCCTCAAGGCCTATTTCGAGCGCGACGACGTGCAGCTGCGGCTGCGCCCGAGCTATTTCCCCTTCACCGAGCCGTCGGCGGAGGTCGACGTCGGCTACCGCATCGAGAACGGCCAGCGCGCCATCGGCGGGTCTGACGGCTGGATGGAGGTGCTGGGCAGCGGCATGGTCCACCCGCGCGTCATCGCCGCCTGCGGGCTCGATCCCGACGAATGGCAGGGCTTCGCCTTCGGCACCGGCGTCGACCGGCTGGCGATGCTCAAATATGGCATGGACGACCTGCGCGCCTTCTTCGACGGCGACCTGCGCTGGCTGCGCCACTACGGCTTCCGGGCGCTCGACGTGCCGACGCTCAGCGGTGGAGTCGGCGCATGAAGTTCACCCTGTCCTGGCTGAAGGATCATCTCGACACCGACGCCTCGCTCGACGCGATCGTCGAGGGGCTGACGCGCGTCGGCCTCGAGGTCGAGGGCGTCACCGATCCGGCGGCGAAATTCGCGCCGTTCGTCATCGCGCGCGTGCTGACCGCGGCGCCGCATCCGCAGGCCGACAAACTGCAGGTGCTGAGCGTCGATACCGGCAGCGGCGCGCCGGTGCAGGTGGTGTGCGGCGCTCCCAACGCGCGCGCCGGCCTTGTCGGCGTGTTCGGCCCGCCCGGCGCCTATGTCCCAGGCATCGACGTGACGCTGAAGGTCGCGGCGATCCGCGGCGTCGAGAGCCGCGGCATGATGTGCTCGGAGCGCGAACTCGAGCTGTCGGACGCGCACAGTGGCATCATCGAACTCGCGGCGGATGCGCCGGTCGGCGCGAGCTATGCTTCGCACGCTGGCCTCGACGATCCGCTCATCGAGGTGGCGGTGACCCCCAACCGGCAGGATTGCATGGGCGTCGCCGGCATCGCGCGCGATCTCGCGGCGCTCGGCCTGGGGCGGCTGAAGACCGGCGTCGTCGAGCTGATCGAGGGCGGCTATCGCTGCCCGATCGAGATCCGCACCGACGACCCCGAAGGCTGCCCCGCCTTCTACGGCCGCGTCATCCGCGGCGTGTCGAACGGTGCCTCGCCGGCGTGGATGCAGCAACGGCTGCGCGCCATCGGCCTGCGCCCGATCTCGGCGCTGGTCGACATCACCAACTATCTGAGCTTCGACCGCGGCCGCCCGCTGCACGTCTATGACCTCGCCAAGCTGCAGGGTGCGCTCGTCGCCCGCCGCGCGCGCGACGGCGAAACCATCGACGCCCTCAACGGCAGGACCTATGCGCTGACGCCCGAGATGACCGTCATCGCCGACGACGCCGCGGTGCACGACATCGGCGGCATCATGGGCGGCGAGCACAGCTCGGTGACCGCGGCGACCACCGACATCCTGCTCGAATGCGCCTATTTCGACCCGGCGCGCATCGGCACCACCGGCCGCGCGCTCGGCATCAACTCCGACGCGCGCGCGCGCTTCGAGCGCGGCGTCGATCCGGCGTTCCTCGATGCCGGCACGCAGCTGGCGACGCGGCTGATCCTCGACCTGTGCGGCGGCGAGCCGTCCGAGGTGGAGATCGCCGGCCAGCCGCCGATACCCGACAAGACCGTCGCCTATCGCCCGGCGCGGACGCTCGGCCTCGCCGGTGTCGAGATCGCCGAGGCGCGACAGGCGGAGATTCTCAGCGACCTCGGTTTCCGCGTCGAACGGGGCGAGACCTGGCAGGTCGGCGTGCCGTCCTGGCGCCGCGACATCGACGGCGAGGCCGACATCGTCGAGGAGGTCGCGCGCATCCACGGCTTCGACCATGTGCCGTCGACGCCGCTGCCGCGCGCCGACGGCGTCGCCAAGCCGACCGCCACGCCAGCGCAGCTCGTCGAGCGGCGCGTGCGCCGCACGATCGCGGCGCGCGGCGGCAACGAGGCGGTCACCTGGAGCTTCATCGCGCCGCACGAGGCCACGCCCTTCGGCGGCGGCGCCTGGACGCTCGACAACCCGATCTCCGCCGACCTTGCGGTGATGCGGCCGTCGCTGCTGCCGGGGCTGCTGACCGCGGCGAAGCGCAACCTCGACCGCGGCCAGCCGGGAATGCGGCTGTTCGAGGTCGGTCGACGCTACCTCGCCGACGCCGAGCGGCCGACCGTCGGGCTGGTGTTCGTCGGCGAGCGCGCGCCTCGCGACTGGCGCAGCGGCAAGGCGAGCGGCTTCGATGCCTTCGACGCCAAGGCCGAGGTGCTCGCGGCGCTCGCCGCCGCCGGCGCCCCGGTCGACCGGCTGCAGGTGATGGGCGACGCCGGCCCCTGGTACCATCCGGGCCGTTCGGGCCGGTTGTGCCTGGGCCCGAAGCAGGCGCTCGCCGAATTCGGCGAGCTGCACCCGCGCGTCGCGAAGCATTTCGACCTGCGCGGCGGCGCGGTGGTGGCGGAGATCTTCCTCGACGCGCTGCCGCCGGCGCGGGGCGGCGCCCGGCGGACGCGTCCGCCGCACCAGCCGAACCCGCTGCAGGCGGTGACGCGCGACTTCGCCTTCGTCGTCGATGGGGCGGCCGCCGCCGACGCGCTGCTGCGCGCGGTGCGCGGCGCCGACAAGACGGCGGTCACCGACGTCGCGCTGTTCGACGTCTTCGACATGGGCGACGGCCGCAAGTCGCTCGCGATTTCGGCGACGCTGCAGCCGAGCGAGCGCAGCTTCACCGACGAGGAGCTCGACGCCTTGTCGGCGAAGATCGTCGCGGCGGCGCAGAAGCTCGGCGCGAGCCTGCGCGGCTAGCGTCGCGCCGTTGGTCGAAGCCGCGCGGCCGTTGGTCGCGCGGCGCTTTTGCCCGCGTCGCGGACGCGCTTTGAAGCCGAGCATGCACTGGCGTGCCAAAGCCCTGCGCCGAGTCGTCGAGCTGCTGGCCTTCCTGCTGCTCGCGCTGGCGCTCGCCATCCCGCTGGCGGACCGCTTCGACGTGCCGCGGCCCTCGTGGACGCCGGCCGACGCCGCGATCGCGATACCCGCGCCTTTCGCCCGCACCACACACTAGGCTAAGGCAACGCCATGCCGGGCGCCGCGGGCGCCCGATTCCCGCATTGAAAGTTCCCCCATGCCCATCGACAAGACCGAAAGCGAACTGGCCGGCGTGCCGTCGCGCCGCATGAAGCACCAGGCGACCGAGATCGGCGGCCGCAAGCTGCACCCTTCGACGATGATGATGGGGCACGGCTACGACCCGGCGCTGTCCGAAGGCGCGCTCAAGCCGCCGATCTTCCTGACCTCGACCTTCGTCTTCGAGAGCGCGGCGCACGGCAAGCGCTTCTTCGAGGGCATCACCGGCGTGCGGCCCGGCGGCGCCGAGGGCCTCGTCTATTCGCGCTTCAACGGCCCCGACCAGGAGATCCTCGAGGACCGGCTGGCGCTGTGGGAGGACGTCGAGGACGCGCTCGTCTTCTCGAGCGGCATGTCGGCGATCGCCACGGTGTTCCTCGCGCTGCTGCAGCCCGGCGACGTCGTCGTTCATTCGGCGCCGCTCTATGCCGCGACCGAGACGCTGATCGGTCGCATCCTCGGCAAGTTCGGCATCACCTGGCTCGACTTCCCCGCCGGCGCCACGCAGGCCGAGATCGAGGAGGTCATGCGCGCCGCGAAGGCCAAGGGCCGCATCGGCTGCATCTATCTCGAAAGCCCCGCCAACCCGACCAACGCGCTCGTCGACGTCGAGGCGGTCCATGCCGCGCGCGCCGCGGTGCTCGGCGGCGATGATCATCAGCCGCAGATCGTCATCGACAACACCTTCCTCGGCCCGCTGTGGGCGCAGCCGGGCAAGCAGGGCGCCGACCTCGTGCTCTATTCGCTGACCAAATATGTCGGCGGCCACAGCGACCTCGTCGCCGGCGGCGTGACCGGCAGCAAGGCGTCGATCCTGCCGATCCGGATGATGCGCAACACCATCGGCACGATCACCGATCCGCATACCGCCTGGATGCTGCTGCGCTCGCTCGAGACGCTCGAACTGCGGATGAGCCGCGCCGGCGAGAATGCGAAGCTGGTCTGCGACTATCTGCGCACCCATCCCAAGGTCGAGACGGTCGGCTATCTCGGCTTCCTCGAGCCCGGCTCGCGGCAGGCCGACATCTACGCCCGCCACTGCACCGGCGCGGGATCGACCTTCTCGCTCTATGTGAAGGGCGGCGAGGCCGAGGCGTTCCGGCTGCTCGACAATCTGCGGCTCATCAAGCTCGCGGTCAGCCTCGGCGGGACCGAGAGCCTCGCCTCGCACCCGGCGGGGATGACGCATCTGTCGGTGCCGCAGAAGCGCAAGGACGAACTCGGCATCGGCGACAATCTGGTGCGCGTGTCGATCGGCGTCGAGCATCCCGACGACCTGATCGCCGACTTCGAACAGGCATTGGCGGCGGTCTAGCTTTCGGTAACGCCCGCCCGCCGGAGCGCTTCGTCGAGCGCCCGGTCGGCGGGCACCGCCACGTTGGGCACAATTCCCGTGCCCTCCCAGCCCTTGCCGGTGTCCGGATCGAAGGTGCGGCCGATCGGCACGAACGCCGTGAAGCCGCTGCCGAGTTGCGCCAAACGGCCATAATGGCCGGCACCGCGCGTCGTCTCGCCGATCAGCGTGGCGCGCCCGGTGCGCTTGAGCGCCAGCGCGAGATGTTCGGCCGCGGAGGCGGTACGCGCCGACGTCAGATAGAAGACCCTCGCGCGACGGAGCGGCGTCGGCTTGCCGGGGATGGCGACATGCTCGCGTCTGACGATTCCCTCCGGCCCGTCCAGCGCCCGTACCGTCGGTCCGAGGTCGATCGGCGCCCGGCCGGCGGCGGCTACGGCGGCGCGCGTGTCCATTTGGACGAGGGGGATGGGCTCCGCGAACAGGTAGGGGAGCATGACGTCCATTTCCGAAAGCCCGCCGCCGCGGTGGGTGCGCGCGTCGATGATCAGCGCCCGAGCGGTGGCATGCTCGGCCATGAAGCGTTCCAGCAGCGCCAGCGTCGCGGGTTCGCCAGGGAACATGTTGAACTTGATATAGGCGACGCCGGGCGCTGCCCATTTCGCTTCCTCGATCGCCTTCAGCGGCTGGCCGTTGGCGGCGCGGCGCGGCGGCGTGCCCGGCGGGGTCAGACGCAGATGACGGTCTTCGTGAACCGCCTGGAGGTCGGCGGTCACCTGCGTGGCGAAACTCACCGCATCGCCGAGACTGTCATACGCCCCCGTCGCCAGCTTGCCGCGGAGCGCCGTCGCATAGCGTTGCCCGACCTCGGGAAAGACGAAATCGTCGATCAACGCCTGCGCCAGATTGTCGATGACGGCGCGCTTCTGCGCCGCGCTCACCGGGGTGGCGGGCGCCGTCGCGGCGGGCGGCACGGCGGGAGTCTGCGCGACGGCGATGCTGGCCGCGGCGACGAGGGCTGAGACGAAGAGCGGGCGCATGACGTTCCTCCTGATGGGAGGACTACGCGGCCTCAATCATCAATCACTCGTCCGAAACGTATCAAATCATGCATAATGCGCAAGCTTCAGCCCGGGCCGGTCCCACCGGCAGCGGGCGAGTTTGCCCGTCGTCGACAGGCAGACCCAGGCGTCCTGCAGATCGTCGCCGCCGAACACGATGTTGGTGGTGAGCAGGTCGGGGAAGGCGGTGATCTCATAGGCGCCGGTGCGCGGGTTGACCTGCGCGATGCCCGGCGCCTCGACGAGCGTCGCGACGCATATGGTGCCGTCGGCGGCGACCGCGAGGCTGTCGAGCAAGGTGCGCCCCGGAAAGCTGGTGACGACGCGACCCGGAAGCGCCGGCAGCGGCGAGGGCGCGACTTCGCCGGGGCCGGTGATGTCGAAGGCGAGCAGCAGCCGTTCGGTGGTCAGCGCGGTGTAGACGGTCTTGCCGCCGGGCGAGAGGCCGACGCCGTTCATATTGGGGCCCGAGACCGCGCAGCGGATGCCCGAGCCGTCGGGCCTGGCATAGTAGAGGCCGCCGGCGTCGGTCGAGCGGTGGCGGTGCTTGCCGAGGTCGGTGAACCAGAAGCCGCCGCTCGCGTCGAAGACGATGTCGTTGGGTCCCGAGAGTGGTTCGCCGGCGCAGCTGTCGTAGAGCCGTTCGACCCTGCCGGTGGAAAGGTCGACGCGCTCGATGCGGCCGGTGGTATAGTCGGCGGCGGCGCCGCCGGGCAGCAGCATTCCCTGCTCCTGCCCCGACCATTCGAAGCCGCCGTTGTTGCAGACATAGAGCGCGCCGTCGGGGCCGATCGCGAGGCCGTTGGGGCCGCCGCCCGGCTCGGCGATGGTCTGCTTGCGGCCGTCGGAAAGGACGCGGGTGATGCGCCCGGCGGCGATCTCGACGACGATCACCGATCCGTCCTGCATCCATACCGGGCCCTCGGGAAACGCCAGGCCGTCGGCGACGATCTCGAAATCCATGCCATCCTCCCCACAGATTTTTGTTGGCCGGAGGGTGAAACCGCGCTGCCGCAAGCGCAAGGGGCTGGCCACGACCCTCCCCTTTGCATTAGCCTGCAGGTTCACGATGTGTTCGCAAAGGGTGGGGCGTGATCGAGGGCTTGTTGTTCGTCGCCGGGTTCATCGTCGCGCTGGTCGCGGGCTGGTGGCTGTGGGGCCGCGGCGTCGGCGCGACCGCGGCGAAGCTCAGCGCCGCCGAGCGCGATCTGGCGGCGGCCTCGGCGCACGCCGACCGGGTGCCGGCGCTCGAGCGCGAGCTGGGCGCCGCGCGCGAGACGCTGCGCGCTGCCGAGGCCCGCATCGCCGCGCTGACCGCCGGCGCCGAGGAGCGCGACCGGGCGCATGCGGTACAGCTCGCGCAGATGAAGGAGCAGTTCGGCCAGCTCGCCGGCGACGTGCTCAAGGGCGCGCAGGAACAGTTCCTGACGCTCGCCGAGGAGCGTTTCGCCAAGCATAGCGAGGTCGCCGACAAGGGGCTGGCGAAGAACAAGGCCGAGCTCGCCGAGCTGATCGCGCCGATGCGCGAGACGCTGTCGCGCTACGAGGTGCAGCTGAAGGAGATCGAGCTGGCGCGCAACGACGCCTATGGGGCGTTGAAGCAGCAGATCGCGACGGTGGCGCAGGGCCAGCTGCAGGTGCGCGACGAGGCATCGAAGCTGGTCACCGCGCTGCGCTCGAGCGGCAAGACGGCGGGCAGTTGGGGCGAGCAGCAGCTGCGCAACACGCTCGAGATGGCGGGCTTGCGCGAAGGCATCGACTTCACCTTGCAGACGACGGCGGCGGGCGAGGAAGGCTCGAAGCGGCCCGACGCGATCATCAACCTGCCCGGCGGCCGCAACCTCATCATCGATTCGAAATGCTCGCTCGGCGACTATCTGAGCGCGGTCGAGGCCGAGAACGACGACCTGCGCCGCGCCGCCTATCGCCGCCATTCGGCCTGCGTGCGGGCGCATGCCAAGGGGCTCGCCGACAAGGCCTATTGGAAGGATTTCGGCCAGTCGGCCGATTTCGTCATCCTGTTCCTTGCCGGCGAGAATTTCCTGTCGGCGGCGCTCGAGCACGACCTGCCGCTGCTCGGCTGGGCGTTCGACCAGCGCGTGCTGCTCGCCGGGCCGATCAACCTGCTCGCCATCGCCAAGACGGTGGCGCTGGTCTGGCGGCAGGAGACGCTCGCCGAGGAGGCGCAGAAGATCGGCGCGCTCGGTGCCGACCTGCACGGCGCGATCGCCACGATGGCGGAGCATGTCGCCAAGGTCGGCGGCAACCTCGACCAGGCGGTGCGCGCCTATGACGAGTTCGTCGGCTCGCTCGAACGCAACGTGCTGCCCAAGGCGCGGCGCTTCACCGAACTCGGTGTCGAGAGGGGCAAGAAGCCGGTGCCGCAGCTTGCCGAGGTCGCGCGAACGACGCGCACCCCCGCCGCGCCCGAGCTGGTCCAGCTTGCCAAGGCAACGGCGGCCGAATAGCTAGCTGGCGGCGCGCCGCCGCTGGTTGAAGATTTCGTAGAGCAGCACCGCGCACGATACCGCGACGTTGAGGCTGTCGGCCTTGCCCGCCATCGGGATCTTCACCAGCAGGTCGCACTGCGCTTCATAGACGGGTGGCAGCCCCGACTGCTCGTTGCCCATGAACAGGAAGGTCGGCGCTTCATAGGCGACCGCCTGATAGTCGTGATCGGTGTTGAGGCTGGCGCCGACCAGCTGACCGGGACCCTGCCGCAGCCAGTCGAAGAAGGCGGCGCCCTCGGCCTGGACGACGGTCTGCGTGAACAGCGCGCCCATCGAGGCGCGCACCGCCTCGACCGAGAAGGGATCGCACGACTGGTCGAGCAGGATGACGCCGCCGGCGCCGACCGCGTCGGCGGTGCGCAGGATGGTGCCGAGGTTGCCCGGGTCCTTCAGCGACTGGCAGACGATCCACACGAAGCTGGCGTCGCGGCGGATCGCGTCGAGACCGAGCGGCCGGATCGGGAACACGCCGACCAGCGCCTGCGGATTGTCCTTCTCGGTGATCTTGTGGAGGATGTCGCGCGTCGTCTCGATGACGTCGCCGCCCGCCGCCGCGCATTGCGCCACGAGCTTTTCGAGCAGCGGATGGCCGCGCGCCTCGTCGGCATAGACCAACATCTGCGGCACGGCGCCTGCCTCGACCGCTTCGGCGACGATTCGCATGCCCTCGGCGAGGAACAGCCCCTCGCGCGCGCGGAATTTCTTCTCGCGCAGCGAGCGGATGCGCTTGATCGTCTCGTTCGAATGGCTGGTGATGACGCGCGGCATGCGGGTGATTAGCGGCTGCCGCAGTCAGCGGGCAAGCGAACTCGGCGGTACCAGCAGCAGGCCCTTGTCGCCGAGCGTCGCCGACCAGCCCTGCAGCGCGGCGATCGTGTCGGGGAGCGGACGGGCATAGCCGATCGCCGAGCCCTCGCGCTTCGCCTGCGCCTCGAGCGCGGCGAGCTGGGTGGCGATGCTGCCGCTTTCGTCGAGGAAGCGGTCGTTGGCGGCGGCGCGCACCTGGGCGTCGCGCGCGGTCGCGACGCCGACGCTGCGCGCCGAGGCGCGGGCATCGAGATAGGCGAGGCCGCGCGCGCCGACCGCGCCGAGCACCGGCCGCATCGACGCTGCACTCTCGGTAAAGGCCGATCCCATGATACCGGTGACGCCCGACGCGCCTTCGACGCGGGCGAGCGCCCATTCGAGCCGGCGCAGATTTTCCTCGGGCGTCGCCCCGACGACCAGCGTGTTCTTGCCCGGGCTGACGCGCGGCCACGCCTTGGGCTGCATCGGCAGGCCGGCGATCACTTCATGGCCGTCAGCCTTCGCCGACCGGACGAGCGCGCGAACATCGGGATAGGGCGTGAAGGCAAGACCGACGGCGGGCGGCAGCGCGGCGATGGCGGCGCGCGCCTGCGCCGGATTGTCGCCGACGTCGGTGAGCACGATGGCGATGCGCGGCCCCTTGAAGGCGGGCGCGAACGGCGCCGGCGGCGGAGGTGTCGACGGCGCGACCTCGGCCGCTTCGGCAGCGGCCGGCCGTGGCGCTTCGACCGGCACGTCGGCGGGGGGTGCAGCGACCGGCTCGGGCATCGCCGGCATCGCGGCGGCGGCAACCGGGGCGGCCTCCTCCGCCGCCGCCAGCGGGCGCAGCAGCCTCGCGAACAGCAGCGCCAGGCCGACGAACAGCGCCGCGAGCAGCAGCAGCTGCAGCGCGGTCAGGCGCCGCGGTTCGTCGGCAATCTCCATGCGCCCCCGTTCGCCAGGCTATTTGCGCAGCAGTTCCGCCGTGGTCAGCCGGCTGTTCATCCGGTTCAAGGTCTTCAGCGCATAGTCGAGCTGATAATCCTCGATGCCTTCCTTCTTGAGCTCGGCCGCGGTGCGCGTGAAGCGCGGGTCGGGCTTGGCGTCGCGCTCGATCTCCTTGTCGGTCGCCGCCTTCGAATCGTTGATCAGATGGCGGCGCAGATCGGCCTCGCGCACGCGCGGACGGCTGGCATAGTCCTCGTCGGTCAGCTGCGGCACCGCGAGGTCGGGCTCGATGCCCGATTCCTGCACCGATCGGCCCGACGGCGTGAAATAGCGCGCCGTGGTCAGCCGCAGCGCCGAATCGGCCGACAGTGGGATCAGCGTCTGCACCGAGCCCTTGCCGAAGCTCTGCTGGCCGAGCACCACCGCGCGGCGATGATCCTGGAGCGCGCCGGCGACGATCTCGGCCGCCGAGGCCGAGCCCTCGTCGACGAGAACGATGATCGGCTTGCCGTTGGTCAGGTCGCCCGGCCGCGCATAATAGCGCTGGATGTCGCCCTTGCGGCGGCCGCGCTGCGAGACGATCTCGCCCTGTTCGAGGAAGGCGTCGGCGACCTCGATCGACTGGTCGAGCAGCCCGCCCGGGTTCGAGCGCAGGTCGACGACATAGCCGGTGAGCTTGGGGCCGATCTGCTTCTGCAGCGCGGCGATCGCGTCGCGGGTGGCCTCGCCGGTCTGCTTGTTGAAGGTCGAGATGCGGATGACGCCGATGTCGCCCTTCGCCTCATGCTTGACCGGCCGCAGATGCACGATCTCGCGCTTCAGCGTCAGGTCGAACGGCTTGGGCGTGCCCTCGCGCACGACGGTGATCTTGACCGTGGTGCCGGGCAGGCCGCGCATCTTGTCGACCGCCTCGTTGAGCGTGACGCCGTAGAGCAGCTCGCTGTCGATGTGCGTGATATAGTCGTTGGCCTTCATGCCCGCGCGCGCCGCCGGCGTGTCGTCGGTGGGCGCGACGACCTTGACGGCGCCGTCGTCCATCGTGACCGTCAGGCCGAGGCCGCCATATTCGCCGTCGGTCGTCGTGCGCATCTGCTCGAAATCGCGCGCGTTGAGGAAGCTCGAGTGCGGGTCGAGGCTGGCGAGCATGCCGTTGACCGCGCCTTCGAGCAGCGTCTTGTCGTCGACCTTGTCGACATATTCGGCGCGCACGCGCTCGAACACGTCCATCAGCTGGTCGAGCTGACGATAGGTCTCGGCGCTGTTGGCCGACTGGGCGACCGCGGGCGCCGATGCGGTGAGCGATGAGGTGGCGTAACCGGCAGCCATGCCGATGATGGCGGCTCCAACGGCGATCTTGGTCGGACGGCGCGATGACATATCAAGCAAACCCTTCCTCGTATCCATCGAACATAGCATGCTTCGGCCGATCTGCGAGGGTGGATGCGACAATCGCGCCCCGCCGGCCTATCCTTGCGACGATTTGCGCAGCCAGGGGCGCGGGTCGATCGGCGCGCCGCCCGACCGTACCTCGAGGTAGAGCACCGGGTCGCGCTCGCCCATCAGCCCGACGATGCCGCCGCCGCGCACCCGCTGTCCGGCGGTGACGCGCGCACCGCCGAGGCCCGACAGCAGCGACAGCACGCCATCGCCATGCTCGATGATGACGATGCGGCCGTAGGTTCCGAACGGCCCGGTGAAGGCGACGCGGCCATCGGCGGGCGCGACGACCACCGCGTTGGGCGCGGTGCGCCACGACAGCCCCTGCGCCGGCACGCCGACGGCGTTGGGCGCGCCGAAGCGCCCGGTGAGCCGGCCCTGCGCCGGCGTCAGCAGCGCGAGCCGCGGCAGCACGCGCTCGCTGCGGCGCGTCAGGCCGTCGACGAGCTCGCGCAGCGACTGCGCGCGCGCCGCCAGCTGCGTGCCCTCCTGCTGCAGGCGGCGAACGTCGGTGGCGAGCGCCGCCTGGACGCTGCCGAGTCGTGCCCGTTCCGCCGCGAGGCGGCGCCGGGTTTCGGCGCTGCGGTCGATCTGGTCGCGCAGCCGCGCGGTGCGCAGCCGCAGCCGCGGGCGCAGCGTCTCGAGCAGCAGGCTGACGCGCGCCGCGTCGACGGCGCTTTGCGGCTGGGCGAGGACCAGCAGCGGCGGGCGGCGCGACAGCGTCTGGAGCGCGGCGAGCAGATGCAGCACCTCCTGCTGCTGTTCGGCGAGCTGCTGGCGCTGGCCGCGGCGCACCTCGTCAAGATAGGCAATCCGCTGCCGCAGCGCGTCGGCGGCCTGCTCGTTGCGCTCGATGCGCCGCGTGATCAGGTCGACCGCCACCGCGGTGGCGCGGCCCTCGGCCTCGGTCTCGGCGAGCTGCGACTGGCGGACGCGCAGGTCGTCGGGCGCGGCGCCGCAAAGCCCGCCGAGCGCCAGTGCCGCGACGATCGCGACGCGAGTCCGCATCTCACCCCTCCCGATGATAGGGATGATTAGCGAGGATCGCGGTGGCGCGGTAGAGCTGCTCGGCGAGCATCGCGCGGGCGAGCATGTGCGGCCAGGTGGCGGCGCCGAAGCTCAGCAGCAGGTCGGCGCGGTCGCGCAGCGCGTCGTCGTGCCCGTCGGCGGCGCCGATCCAGAAGCGCGCCTCGCGCATCCCGGCATCGCGCCAGCGCTCGAGCCGGTCGGCAAAATCGCGCGAGGCGAGCGGCTTGCCGCGCTCGTCGAGCACGATGGTGACGAACGGCGTCGGCGGCTCGGGCAGCTTCGCCGGCCCCGTGTCGGGCAGTTCGGTGACCGCGGTCGGCCAGGCGATGCGCTTGAGATAGCGATCGACGAGCTCGGCCTCGGGACTGCGTCCGATGCGGCCGCGCGCAACGATGTGCAGGCGCACCGGGCGCCGCGGCTAGGCGGCGGCGCCGGGGCGCATCGGCGCGCCATCGCCGTCGAACGCCCACATCTTCTCGAGATTGTAGAAGCTGCGGACCTCGGGGCGGAACAGGTGGACGATGACGTCCTGTGCGTCGATCAGCACCCAGTCGGCGGTGGGCAGCCCCTCGATCTTGACGCTGCGCCCGAGCTCTTCCTTGATGCGGCGCGCCAGCTTGTCGGCCATCGACGCGACCTGCCGCGTCGAGCGGCCCGAGGCGATCACCATATGATCGGCGATCGCGGTCTTGCCCTTCAGCGGGATCGTCGTGACCTCGACGGCCTGGTCGTCGTCGAGCGAGCGGAGGATCAGCTCGTGGATGGCGGTGACCGCGGGATCCTCGTCGGTCGGGCCGGTGCTGATCGGGGCGGTGCCGGTCGGGGTCACCTTGGGGGCTGGCAAGCGTTAAATCCTTCTCATCAGGGCCTGTTCAGCCGTTCCGCCCAACGCGGATCGCGGCGGCGGATCGCGGTGGCTGACTGTGGCGACAATCTGATGTTCAGGAAAATGATCGCCGGCAGCTCCCACCTCGTCCAGTGCTTCGCGTCCGCGCCACGGCGGCGGAACCGCCGAAGCCACGCCATCGCCGGAGCGAAAAGCGCGTCGCCAATGTAGTGCGGGCGCGCCATCACCGCAATCGGCACCGACCGCGCCAGCCGCCGCCAGGCCCGCCAGCGGTGGAATTGCACGAGATTGTCGGCACCCATCACCCAGATGAAACGCTTGTCGGGGTGACGTCGTTGCAAGGCGGCGATCGTATCGACGGTGTAGATGGTGCCGAGGCGGCTTTCGATCTGCATCGGCCGGATGCGCGGATGCCGCGCCACCGCCCGCGCCGAGGCGAGCCGCGCCTCGAGCGGCGCCATGCCGTCCGCCTCCTTCAGCGGATTCTGCGGGCTGACCAGCCACCAGACCTCGTCGAGGCCGAGCCGCCGCATCGCCTCGACGCTGATGTGGCGGTGGCCGTCGTGCGCCGGGTTGAACGAGCCGCCGAGCAGACCGATACGATTCACGCGTGCCTTCCCCGTCACGCCCCGTCGGCGCGGCGCTAGACCTAGCGGGCGATCGGCGCTTCGACCAGCTTCGTCGGTCAGGGCGTGCGATCGGGCAGCCCGGGCAGCATCAGGAACAGCAGCGCCCCGATCTCGATCGCCGTCGCCGCGAGCGCCGGCGCGAGAAGGCCCTGCTCGACGAAGGGCGCGACGGCGGCGGTGCCGATCGCGGTCACGCCGACGATGCCGAGGATGACCAGCGCCGCGCCGCGGGCATCGTCGCCGTGCGAGGCGAGCACGGCGCGGAAGAAGCCCGGCGGGCCGCGCAGGCCGAGTCCGACGTTCATCGGCACGAACAGCGCGGTGACGATCCACAGGTCGCGCCCGCCGGCGAGGACATAGGCGAGGATGGCGGAGGCGCCGGCGGCGCAGGTCGCGGTGCCGATCGCGATCATCCGCTCGGCGCCGTGCCGGGCGGCAAGGCGGCCCGCCAGATTGGCGGCGACGATGAAGGTCGCGATGCCGCAGACCTGCATGACGATGAAGCTCGACAGCGCCCCGTCCATGCCGCGCACGATCGCCGCCGGCGCGCCGAACACGAACACCAGCAGCCCGCCGAGCGTCAGCGCATGGCTGAGCGCGTAGCGCAGATAGACGGGGTCGCCGAGCAGCCGGCGATAGCTGCCGCTCGGCCGGCGCGCCGCCTGCGGCAGCGCCGGGGTGAGCGCGAAGGCGCTGGCGAGCAGGATGGCGAGACCGCCGATGAGCTCGAACGACAGCTCCCAGCCGCCGAGCGCGAGCAGCCAGACGCCGAGGATCGGCGCCAGCGCCGGCGCCAGCGATTCGATGCTGCCGAGCAGCCCGAGCGCCCGCACCGCGCCTGCCTCGTCGAACAGCGCCTTGACGATCGCCGGCGCGAACACCGCCGGACCCGCGGCGACCGCGCCCTGGACGGCGCGCAGCGCGATGAGCGTGGCGATGTCGGGCGACGCGGCGCAGGCGAACGAGACGATGCCGGTGAGCAGCAGCGACGCGATCAGCAGCGCGCGCGTTCCGACGCGGTCGCCGAGCGCGCCGAACGCCAGCAGCCCGACCGCGGTACCGGCGACATAGGCGGCGAGCACCAGCTGCGCCGCCGCGGCGTCGCCGCCGAGCGCTTCGGGCAGCGACGGCACCGCCGGCAGCACGAGGTCGGTTCCCATCAGGCCGAGCACCGTGCTCGCCACGATCAGCGCCAGCGCCAGGCTGCGCCCCGTCGGCGCCATCATCGTCACGCTAGCCCGGCCGCACCTGCCCGCTGCCGCGCACCAGCGTCTTGTAGGTGGTGAGGCCTTCGAGCGCGACGGGGCCGCGGGCGTGGAGGCGGCCGGTCGAAATGCCGATCTCGGCGCCGAAGCCGAACTCGCCGCCGTCGGCGAACTGCGTCGAGGCGTTGTGCAGGACGATGGCACTGTCGACCCCGGCGAGGAAGGCCTCGGCGGTCGCGGCATCCTCGGTGACGATCGCATCGGTGTGGTGCGAGCCGTGGCGCGCGATATGCGCCATCGCGCCGGCGACGCCGTCGACGGTCGCGACCGACAGGATGGCGTCGAGATATTCGGTGTTCCAATCCTCGGCATCGGCGGCGAGGAGGCGCGCGTCGAGCGGCAGCAGGTCGGGCGTCGTTCGCACCTCGCAGCCGGCGTCGAGCAGCGCGGCGAGGATGTCGCGCGCCACGCCGTCGGGCGCCGCGCGATCGATCAGCAGCGTCTCCATCGCGCCGCAGACGCCGGTGCGGCGCAGCTTGGCGTTGACCGCGATGGCGCGCGCCTTGGCCGGGTCGGCGGCCTTGTCGACATAGACATGGTTGATGCCGTCGAGATGCGCGAGCACCGGCACGCGGGCTTCGTCCTGGACGCGTGCGACGAGGCCCTTGCCGCCGCGCGGGATGATGATGTCGATGAGGCCGCTCGCGCGCAGCATCGCGCCGACGGCGGCGCGGTCGGGGGTCGGCACCAGCTGGATCGCCGTCTCGGGCAGCCCGGCTTCCCTGAGGCCGTCGAGCAGCGCGGCATGGAGGGCGCGGCTGCTCTCGATCGCCTCCGAGCCGCCGCGCAGGATGCAGGCGTTGCCCGCCATCAGGCAGAGCGCGCCGGCGTCGGCGGTGACGTTGGGGCGGCTCTCGTAGATGATGCCGACGACGCCGAGCGGCACGCGGACGCGCTCGAACGCGAGGCCGTTGGGCTGCGTCCACGCCTTGATGATCTCGCCGACCGGGTCGGGGAGGGCGGCGACCGCCTCGAGCGCGGCGGCGATGCCCTCGACGCGCGCCGGATCGAGCCGCAGCCGGTCGAGCATCGCCGGCGACAGGCCGGCCGCCGCGCCGTTCGCCATGTCGATGGCGTTGGCGGCGAGGATGGCGTCCTGCCGGTCGCGCATCGCGGCGGCGGCGGCGCGCAGCGCGCTGGCTTTCGCCGCCGTCGGCGTCGCGGCCAGCCGCGTCGCCGCGTCGCGCGCCTCGCGCCCCATCGTTTCGATCAGCGCCCGGGCGTCGGTCATAGCAGCACCAGATGGTCGCGGTGGATGGCCGCGGAGCGTGGGGCGTAGCCGAGGATCGCTTCCTGCGCGTCGTTGCGCGTGCCCGCCAGCTTTGCCGCCTCGTCGTCGCTGTAGGCGCTGAGGCCGCGCGCCACCGGGCGGTCGGCGGCCCAGACCTCGATGACGTCGCCGCGTGCGAAGCGGCCCTCGACGCGCGTCACGCCGGCGGCGAGCAGGCTGCGGCCCTCGCGTAGTGCCTTGGCAGCTCCCGCGTCGACATGCAGCCGGCCCTTGGCGGTCAGCCGGCCGGCGAGCCAGGCCTTGCGCGGCTTCGCGCCGCCGCCCGCCACGAACACCGTGCCGCGGCCCGTCCGGTCGAAGTGCCGCAGCGGACGATCGACCTTCCCCGACAGAATGGCGAGGTGCGCGCCGGCGGCGTTGGCGATCTTCGCCGCCTGCAGCTTCGCGACCATGCCGCCCGAGCCGAGCCCCGAGCCGCTGCGCGAATCGGCCATCGCCTCGATCCGCGCGTCGAGCTTGTCGACCGTGTCGATGAAGGTCGCGCTCGCATCGCTGGTCGGGTTGGCGGTGTAGAGGCCGTCGACATCGGACAGCAGCAGCACCGCGCCGGCGCCCGCCGCCTGCGCGACTCGCGCCGCCAGCCGGTCGTTGTCGCCGAAGCGGATCTCGGCGGTGGCGACGCTGTCATTCTCGTTGAGCACGGGGACGACGCCGAGCGACAGCAGCCGGTCGAGCGTGGCGCTGGCGTTGAGGAAGCGGCGGCGGTCCTCGAGATCGTCGAGCGTCACCAGCATCTGCGCCGCGGTCAGCCCGCGGTCGTGCAGCAGCTCGGCATAGACCTGGCTGAGCGCGATCTGCCCGGTGGCGGCGGCGGCCTGCGCATCCTCGAGGCTGGCGCGGCCGCCCTTGGCGAGCCCGAGCCGGCGCGCGCCGAGCGCGATGGCGCCCGAGGAGACGATGACGATTCGCTGACCCGCCGCGTGCCGCTCGACGAGGTCGTCGAGCACGCCGGCGAGCCAGTCGCGCCGCACGCGCCCGTCGGCATCGACGAGCAGCGAGGAGCCGATCTTGACGACGAGGCGCGGCGCGGCGGCGGGCGAGAAGCGCGCTATACGGGGGTCCACGCCTTTTCCCCCGCCTCGGGCCGCGCCTTGCCGACCGCCTCGACCATGCGGTCGAGCACCGCGGTGACGCCGTCGCCCGTCGCCCCCGACAGCACATAGACCTCGGCGCCGCTGACCTTCTCGAGCTTCTTCCTGAGCTTCGCGAGCAGCTTGGGGTCGACGGCGTCGATCTTGTTCAGCGCGACGATCTCGTCCTTGTCCTCGAGCCCGGCGCCATAGGCCTCGAGCTCGCCGCGGACGATCGCATAGGCCTCGATCGGATCGGGTTCGCTGGCATCGACGAGGTGCAGCAGGATGCGGCAGCGTTCGATATGGCCGAGGAAGCGGTCGCCGATGCCGGCGCCTTCGGCGGCGCCCTCGATCAGCCCCGGGATGTCGGCGAGGACGAATTCGCGGCCCTTGTGGCCGACGACGCCGAGCTGCGGCTTGAGCGTCGTGAACGGATAGGCGCCGACCTTGGCGTTGGCGTTGGTCACCGCGTTGAGGAAGGTCGACTTGCCGGCATTGGGCAGGCCGACGAGGCCGGCGTCGGCGAGCAGCTTGAGCCGCAGCCACACCGACATTTCCTCGCCGGGAAAGCCGTTCTGGAACTGCCGCGGCGCGCGGTTCGTCGAGCTCTTGTACGAGGCGTTGCCCATGCCGCCATCGCCGCCGCGCAGGAACAGCAGCCGCTGCCCCGCCTCGGTGAGGTCGGCAAGCAGCGTGCGCTCGTCATCGTCGGCGAGGATCTGCGTGCCGACGGGCACCTTGATGACGAGATCCTCGCCGCCGGCGCCGGTGCGGTCGCGGCCCATGCCGTGCGTCCCGCGCTGTGCGCGGAAATGCTGCTGGTAGCGGAAGTCGATGAGCGTGTTCAGCCCCTCGACCGCCTCGAAGATGATGTCGCCGCCCTTGCCGCCGGTGCCGCCGTCGGGGCCGCCATATTCGATATATTTCTCGCGCCGGAAGGAGACGGCGCCGTCGCCGCCCCAACCGGACTTCAGGTGGATCTTCGCTTGATCGAGGAATTGCATGGCGTGCTTCTGCGCGAAAGTCGGCGGCGGCGCCAGTGCGACGGGCATCGCTGCCCGTCACAATGACGCCGCGGCGGCGACGGTTCCGGTGTCAGGCGGCGAGGCAGAAGGGCATTCGGCACGCCCATTCGTCGCGCCGGAGGGCGTAGCGAAGCGTCGGCACGATGCCGCCGCGCGCCAGGCTCTGCGTGCCGCAGGTCTCGCCGGTGGCGGTAAAGCCGAGCTTTCTCAGCACCGCGCCCGACGCCGGGTTGTCGGCGAAATGCCCGGCAGCGAGCCCCGGCAGCCGCAGCCCGTCGAACGCCAGCTCGACCACCGCCCGGCCGGCCTCGGTCGCATAGCCGCGGCCCCAGTGATCGCGCGCGATCCAATAGCCGAACTCGGCATCGTCGTCGGCGGCGCAGCGCCGGCCGAAGCCGATGCTGCCGACCAGCAGCGGGTCGCCGTCGGTCCGCGCGAAGATCAGAAACGAGGTCTCGCCGGGCTCGAGCACGCGGCCGCGCGTGAACGCCTCGGCATCCGCCGGGCGATAGGGCCAGGGCGCACGCGACAGGTTCTTCACCACGTCCCAGCAGGCGATCGCCGCGTGAAGGGCGCGCGAATCCTCCGCCCAGGCGGGACGCAGGAACAGGCGGCGGGTACGGATGAACATCGACAGTCTCCCAGTCGCGGGCCGTCCATGGACGGCGGCCGTTGCACGCGCATGACGCCACGCCCGGAGGGGAGACAAAAAGAAAGGGAGATGGCGACCCATCTCCCTCTCCGTGTACCGAACACTTCAGCGAGGTCGCCTTCCCGGCGACCTCGAAGGCGTCGCCAAGCCTATTCGGCCGCTACCGCAAGCATATCGACGCTGACATATTTGCGGCCGAGCTTGCCGTCGTGGAACACGACGCGGCCGTCGGTGAGCGCGAACAGCGTGTGATCCTTGCCGATGCCGACGTTGCGGCCCGGATACACGCGGGTGCCGCGCTGACGGATGATGATGTTGCCGCCGACCACGTCCTGGCCGCCGAACTTCTTCACGCCGAGGCGACGACCGGCCGAATCACGACCGTTGCGCGACGAGCCGCCTGCTTTCTTATGTGCCATTGCTGCGTGCTCCTCTTACTCGGCGGCCGGCTTGGCCTTGGCGGCCTTCGGCTTCGCGGGCTTCTTCTCGGTGGTCTCGGCAGCCGCCTCGACCTTGGGCGCGGCGGCCTTCTTCGGCCCAGCAGCCTTCTCGGGCGCGGGCGCCGCAGGTGCCTCGGCGGCGACCGCAGGCGCGGCTTCCGCCTTGGGCTCGGCCTTCTTCGCCGCGGCCTTCTTCGGCGCCTCGCCGCCGATCGCGACGATCTTCAGGAGCGTGTGGTCCTGGCGATGGCCGTTCTTGCGACGGTAGTTGTGGCGCCGCTTCTTCTTGAAGACGATGATCTTGTCGCCCTTGGTCTGCGCGACGATCTCGGCGGTGACGGTCTGCCCGGCCTCGCTCTTGAGGTCGCCGGCCTCGCCGGTGAGCAGCACGTCGAGCGTGACGGTATCGCCCGCCTCGCCGGGCAGGCGGTCGACGAGGATCTTCTGGTCGGCGGCGATGCGATACTGCTTGCCGCCCGTGCGCACCACTGCGAACATGGCTGAAACCTTAGTCAGAATTCAACGGACACGGCCGGACAGGCGCCATTGACGCGCCGGCCGTGCGGGAGCGGCGTACCTATGAGACGGCGCCGCGGATGTCAACCGCGTGCCGCGATTCACGGCGTCGATACCGCCTGTCACCGAAGCGCAACATATCACCACAAGTTGTTGCATCGCTGCACCTCCTGATTGCGTGCGGATCGGGAAAGGCATCTTATCCGGGTCAAACAGCTAAAACACTGGATCGGGAGAGAATATGCGCAGGATCACCAAGGCTTCGCTGCTCGCCGGCTTCACCATCGTCGCGAGCGGCGCGCTGGCCCAGGAGCAGGACGTCGCCGCCGGAGTCGCGGCGGCGGCCGAAGACGTCATCGTCGTCACCGGCACGCGCGCCACCGGCCGCACCGTCGCCGACAGTCCGGTGCCGATCGACGTGCTGTCGAGCGAGGCGCTGCAGAATACCGGCTTCACCGAGACCAACCGCGTGCTCAACCAGCTGGTGCCGAGCTTCAATTTCCCGCAGCCGTCGATCACCGACGGCACCGACACGGTGCGCCCGGCGACGCTGCGCGGCCTCAGCCCCGACCAGACGCTGGTGCTGATCAACGGCAAGCGCCGCCACACCACCGCGCTGCTCAACATCAACGGCTCGGTCGGCCGCGGTTCGGCCGCCGTCGATCTCAACCTGATCCCGTCGATCGCCATCGGCCGCGTCGAGGTGCTGCGCGACGGCGCGGCGGCGCAATATGGCTCCGACGCCATCGCCGGCGTGCTCAACTTCCAGCTTTCCGAGATTCGCGAGGGCGGCCGCTTCACCGCGACCTATGGCCAGTATGAGAGCCGCGTCGACGGCATCGAGGAGTTCGTCGGCCTGGCGGTCGGCGCCAACGGCCAGCCGGTGCTCGCCCCCGACGCCAACCGCAACGGCAACGGCGATATCTTCGTCACCAACACCACCGGCAAGGACCGCCGCGTGTCCGACGGCCAGACGATGACCGTCGCCGGCATCGTCGGCCTGCCGCTCGGCGCCGAAGGCCATCTGACGCTGTCGGCGGAATATCAGGACCGCGACCCGACCAACCGCACCGGCTATGACCCGCGCCGCCAATATGCCCGCCAGGCCGACGGCACCGTCGATCCGCGCGAGTTCACCTTCGACCGGCTGAGCCACCGCTACGGCGACGCCAAGACCGACGACATGAAGCTGTTCCTCAACAGCGCGCTGCCGATCGGCGAGTCGGCCGAACTCTACGCCTTTGCCAGCTACGGCATCCGCGACGGCAACAGCGGCGCCTTCTACCGGCTCGCCAGCGACGCGCGCAACGTCACCGCGCTCTATCCCGACGGCTTCCTCCCCAACATCAACACCGAGCTTCAGGACAAGTCGGTGACCGCCGGCGTGCGCAGCGAATTCGGCGACGGCTTCAACGTCGACCTGTCGGGCAGCTATGCCAAGAACGACTTCGACTTCTTCATCACCAACACGCTGAACCGCTCGTTCGGCGCCGCCTCGTCGCGCGCCTTCGATTCGGGCGGGCTGCGCTACAGCCAGTCGCTGGCCAACCTCGACGTCAGCAAGGAGGTCGAGGTCGGCTTCGCGCAGAGCCTGACCGCCGCGGCGGGCCTCGAATACCGCCGCGAGACCTTCCGCGTCCGCTCGGGCGAGGTCGGCAGCTATGCCGGCGGCACCGCCGGCGGCGCCTCGGGCGCGCAGGGCTTCCCCGGCTTCGCGCCGGTCATCGGCGGGCAGAACGTCGCGCAGAAGCGCGACCGCGACAATATCTCCGCCTATGCCGAGCTCGACGCCGAGGTCACCGATGCCTTCACCGTCCAGGTCGCGGGCCGCTACGAGGATTATTCGGACTTCGGCTCCGACCTCAACGGCAAGATCGCGGCGCGATTCGAGGCGGTCGACGGCGTGGCGCTGCGCGGCGCGGTCTCGACCGGCTTCCGCGCCCCGTCGCTGCAGCAGCAGTTCTTCGCCGCCTCGGCGACCAACAATGTCGGCGGCGTGCTGCTCGAGACGGTGACCTTGCCGGTCGACAATCCGATCGCCATCGCGCTCGGCGCGACGCCGCTCGATGCCGAGACCTCGATCTCCTATTCGGCAGGCGTCGTATTCACCGCGGTGCCGCGGCTCAACGTGACGGTCGACGTCTACCAGGTGTCGATCGACGACCGCATCGTCGTCACCGACAACCTGACCGCCAACCGCGCGGCGACCGCGACCAACCCCGGGCTGCGCATCGGCCAGATCCTCGACGCGGCGGGCTTCACCGCGACCAACGCGGCGCGCTTCTTCGTCAACGGCGTCGACACGCGCACGCGCGGTCTCGATGCGGTGGCGACCTACCGGTTCGACATGGGCGGCGCGGGCAACCTGTCGGCGACCGCGGGCTTCAACTACAACAAGACCAAGCTCGAACGCATCCTCGCGGCGCCCGGCCCGCTCGCCACCGTGCCCGGCATCGTGCTGTTCGGCCGGCAGGAGCAGATCCGGCTGACCGACAGCCAGCCGCGCACCAAGATCAATCTCGGGCTCGACTGGGAATGGGACTGGCTGGGGCTGACCGCGCGCACCAACCGCTACGGCAAGGTGCTGGCGGCGGGCGGCGATGCGTTCGGCGACGTCGAGCTCGATCCCGAATGGATCACCGACCTCGAGCTGCGCGCCAACGTCACCGAAACGCTGCAGCTGGCGGTCGGGTCGAACAACATCTTCGACGTCTATCCGACGAAGATCCCGACCGGGCTCGGCACCGATCCGGCCAATGGCGCGGCGCGCGCCTACCCGGCGACCAACTATGTGGCGACCTATTCGTCCTTCTCGCCCTACGGGTTCAACGGCCGCTTCGTCTACGCCCGCGCGAGCTTCCGCTTCTAGCGCTGGCGCCAAGCAGAAAGGGCCGGGCGACCATCGTCGCCCGGCCCTTTCGCTTTGTGCCGCGGATCCGCTAGTTCGCCTGGCTGCGTTTCAGCACGTAGCTGCCGTCGTCGGCGAGATCGAACATCTCGGCGATCGCCGGATGGCCGATCGGCAGGCCGCTGTCGTCGGGCAGCAGATTCTGCTGGCTGACATAGGCGACATAGGCCGATTCCTCGTTCTCGGCGAACAGGTGATAGAAAGGCTGGTCCTTGCGCGGCCGCACCTCGGCGGGGATCGCCTCCCACCATTCCTCGGTGTTGGCGAATTCGGGATCGACGTCGAAGATCACGCCGCGGAACGGGAAGAAGCGGTGGCGCACCACCTCGCCGAGCGCGAATTCGGCGACCGGCAGGATCGGATCGCCGCCATCCGCCGCCGGATCGACGGCCGCCGGCGCGGCCGGCGCATCGCCGCTGCCGCTGCCGGCGCCGTCGCCCTCGCTCCCGGTGCCGGCGCGTCCGCCGGCCTTGTTGAACCATTTTTCGACCATTGCCTTCATGCCCAGCATACCCACGCCACCTGCGCCGCGGTAGATATAGGAACGCCGGTGGCGACGGGTAGGGCCCGCCGGCGAAAGCGAGGCTTTGCAATCGCCGGCGCATCGCCTATATGGCCGGCCTTCGACCGCGTACCCCCGGGTGCGCCGCCCGCGGAGAGGTGCCAGAGTGGTCGATTGGGACGGTCTCGAAAACCGTTGTGCCCTCACGGGTACCGTGGGTTCGAATCCCACCCTCTCCGCCAATCAGTCTTGCTAACTTTTCTCTTCTCCGACGGGGCTTCGCTAAGTCCCCGTAATGTCGGCTGACATTCGCGGTACTTCGGTACCGTTGCCCGCGTATCTGCATCCGGAATCGGTGCCTTTCGCCCCCAACACAGCCATGTGTCTCCGGCCGATTTCGGACGGTGCCCAAATCCCTGTTCCTACCATTTACAGGGAATTTCCCTCACTTCGGGGAAGGCGAATTTCGCGATAATCGAGATGCAGGCCAGTAGCTTAACCGGAAGCGCGGTTGAAATTTCCCTCCAGGAACAGGGAATTTAAAACCGGGGAACAGGGAAATTCACCCGCTCTAACAGGGAATTTGCCTCTGGCAGTTCAGCAAAACAGGGAAATCGACCGGCCGCTTGGTCGGGCTAGAACCCGAGCATCCGGCGCTGGTCGGCCCAGCTCATCGGGAGGTCGATGCGCATCAAACGCTCCAGGGTAACGCCGACCGGCTGCTGCCCATCAATTATGGCCTGCTGGATATCGGGGGCGAGGAAGGCGAGGCGCGAGAGCCGGCGGATGTAGGAGCGGGCAGCACCCTGCTCCTGGGCTAGCTCTTCGACCGTGCAATCGCGTGAGCTTTTGGCCGCAGCGATAAGTGAGTGTGATCGCCCGAGCCCGCGGATCAGTGAGCGATCGATCTGGCAGGTTGCAGCCGCGCGACGACGGTCGGGACGCAGGATCTCGGTGCGACCAGCCCACCGGCGAAGCTCGCTGGCGATGCTGATTCGGACGTCGCCATTGTCGAGGCGTTCTGCAAAATCCGGCGCATCGATGTTGCGCAAGGTTGGTCGACCAATCGGGCGGACGGTTGCGATGATGGCCGTCTCGTCGACTTCGACCCGTACTAGCTGGCGCCGGGCGCCGGCCCAGTCGGTCACCGAAGGTGATATGCGGCTCAGCCGGTCGAAGACCAGTGTTTCCATGGCCGGAGCCGGGATGCGAAGACCATCACGGTCGACACGGCGTCCGCCTTGTTGAAGCTGCGCCGACACATAGTAGCGGTAGAGCCGCCCTCGGTTGTTACGCGCCGAGACAGGACACAGCGGCCTGCCGTCGGCGTCAAAGATAAGGCCGGTGAGTGGTGAGCGGTCGACGGTGACGTTGCGGTCCTGTCGCTCGCGCCGGTTGGCGGCGAGCATCTTGCCGGCGGCCTCGAAGGTTCCCCGGTCGATCAGCGCCGGGTGCTGACCCGGGTAGCACTCATCCTTGTGAACGATCTCGCCGAGGTACACGCGGTTCGCGAGCAGATGATAAAGCTGCCCGCGGGCGAAGATGCCGCCGGCAGCTTCGGTGCGCTTGCTCGGCCGCGAGCGGATGCCGGCACTCTTCAACTCATCCTTCAGGGCATGGACCGAGCCGAGCGCGATGTAGCGCGTAAAGATGTGGCGCACCGTTGCCGCCTCGACCTCGTCGATCAGAAGCGTGCGCTCGTGCGGCTTGTAGCCGAAGGGCGCGGTGCCCCCCATCCACATGCCCTTCTTCTTTGACGCAGCAATCTTGTCGCGAATGCGCTCACCCGTCACTTCGCGCTCAAACTGGGCGAATGAGAGGAGCACGTTCAGCGTCAGCCGCCCCATGCTCGAGGTGGTGTTGAACGCCTGGGTGACGCTCACAAAGCTGACGCCGTGGCCGTCGAAGATTTCGACGATCTTGGCGAAGTCGGCGAGGCTGCGGGTCAGGCGGTCGACTTTGTAGACGACCACCACATCGACCTTGCGCAGTGCAATGTCAGCGAGGAGCCGGCGAAGGCCGGGCCGCTCCATCGAGCCGCCTGAAAAGCCGCCGTCGTCATAATGCGCGGGAAGCGCGGACCAGCCTTCGTGCGCCTGACTCATGACATAGGCCTCGCAGGCCTCGCGCTGTGCATCGAGACTGTTGAAGCTCTGCTCCAGACCTTCGTCGGACGACTTGCGGGTGTAGATCGCGCAGCGCAGGCGGGCAACGGGTGGCTTCACCTTCATGCCGCAGCCTTTTCGACAAGACCAAAGAAGCGCGGGCCGGACCAGCGCGTGCCGGTGATCGCCCGAGCGATTTCCGAGAGGCTGTCGTAGCGGCTCCCGAGGTGGATAAAGCCACCGTCTATCACCTGGACGACGTGCCGCTCGCCGCGCCATTCGCGTGTAATGGTGGTGCCGGACTGCAGGCCCGGCTTTTTCGTCGCGGTGCTGGCGGCCCGGCGGAGTTGTTGGCGGAGTTCCGCATCGAGACCGCCGTAAGCCTCTGCCTGGATCTCGAAGGCGAGCAGGCGACGCACAAGATCGCGCGAGCGGATCGAGGGCGGCTTGCCGTAGCGGGCGGCCCATGTGTCGCGAAGACCGGCGAGATCGAGGCGCGCGAGCGCCTCGACCTGCTCTTCGACGGTGGCAGCCGCCATCTAGGCCGCCGCGGTCTCGGCAATGCGGTAGACCCGCTTGCCATCGGTCTTCTCGCTGGTGATGGCGAGACTGCGCCTCTTCTTGAGCGAGCCCGACATCGCACCGCGCACCGAGTGCGCCTGCCAGCCGGTGGCCTTCACCAGCTGCTCGATGGTGGCGCCACTGGCGCGGCGCAGCATCTTCTCGACCGTGTCGAGCTTGTTGATCTTGTCCGTCATGTTCTTCCCTTCATCTGCGACAGGTCAGCCTGTCACCGAGATGAGCCCGGCGGTTTGGCCAGGCGGGAGGGAAGCGGGCGGGTCGTTGCGACTCAGCCCCGTGTGCTGACCCGACGAATGCTTGCTTGCAGCGTGAAGTCGAGTGGAATGTGCAGCGTCAGACCGCTGGATCGTAGTCGATCATGTTCTTCAAGACCCACAGGCGACGCCCATCTTCCATCCGGACGTAGTGGTAGATGATGGAGACCGTGTCGCCTGGCTCGCCGACGGTGAGCGTTTCGGTCGCTGCCGGAGATCCGACGATGGCGCCTCGCATGAGTTCGATGCATCCATCGCTTTGCAGCAGCTCATTGCTGCGATGAGCATCGTTCGCGGCCAAGGCCATCTGGGACTGGCGTACGTTGTTAAAGTCATCGCAGACCTGAGCGTCGTTGACGATGATGCCACGTCGCGGACCGCGAGCGGGAGGGTCGAATGCCTCGGCGAACTGAGCCTCAAGCCAGCGAGAAGCCTTCGTGTCCTTTCCGCGGCTGCGCATGTAGATCATACCAAGCTGCGCGAGGTCGCCAGACAGAACGCCGGTCTCGCGCTTTAGATCGGCGCCCGGCCGGTCGAGACGCCCGACGCGCTTTAGCCAGCCATTGAACTCGCAGCACGGCCCGAACCCGACTTCGTGGAAGCGGGGATCCGATCGAAAGACCTGCAGTTCGCCGTGAAGCTTTCGCAGCTCTCTTGCGCGCCAGGACAAGCTTGATCTGACCGTGGGCTTCGCGTTGCTCGGGTCGTCAGCTTCGACGGGGGGCGGTGGCGCAGGCAGAGCGCTGTCGGCGTCTGAAGTATCGGTCATAACCACGCCAGCGACCAGTGCAGCGAGGACCGTAGTGGCGAGCAGCGGGCGCAGTAGCCGTTTGGAGCCAGCGGTCGGCGGCGTTGGGGTAGCCGGAGCCGCTGAGCCGCTCATGCTTTGAGGCAAACCGGTCTCGGCGCTGGGTAGGCGTACACCACGCTTCGCCGCATCGATCGCCGCGTGCATTTTGGCCATGAACGGATCGACCGACTTGCGCGGCACTCCCTTTAGCCGGCTGATCTCGCTACCGTCACCGAAGCTGATTTGGCCGGACATCAGCCCCCGCTCGGCCTCCAGTCGGCCGATGTGCCCGATGTCGATGCTGCGCTGCTTGAGCCCGCCCAGCATACTCTTGTGCAGGAGGATCAGCCGACGGTCGGTCAACACCACGAGGTGCTTTTTGTCGGCAAGGTCGCCGACCGTGATGGCCAGAACGCGTTCGCCCGTGGCGAGCACAGACGGAAGATCTTCCAACTCCCGACGCAGCTGGAACTGGCGGTCGCCGAGCTCGGCAGCGTTGCGCTCGTAGAAATCGCCGCGTTCCGGGCCGCTTGCTGTTAGGAAGTCGATCATGGCCAAATCCCCCGGGTATCGGGCGATCCGCCAATCTGTCGGCTACCGCATCGCCCCCTATGTGCCTCTCGGGGACGGCCTGGTGGCCGGATGTTAGTAACCTGCGATCACAGGCGCATGCGCCTTTACCGTTGCCGGCTGGACATGCGCGCATGCCACCCGGCCGTAGAGGTCTACGACCGAGTTTGATCGCGGGGTTACTACGCCCCGGCTCGCCGATTTAGGCGAGCCCGAACACCATTCGATACTTCGAGACGGCTTTCAAGCAGAACGTCGAGGGCTCTCGTGGGCAACGGCGAAAGCGTTGACAAACGCTTTAATAAACAGGGAATGTTTGTTCGTCCCTCTTGCGCCCCGCCCCCTTATTGGGCACTAGGCAGTCAGAAGGCAGCACGGGCTATCGCCTGAGCATTCTTCGTCCCTGACCGGCCGTTCGGGCCGCCCAGGGTCGTGGATCAAGCTCAGGAAGCCTGTCATGACCGACACTACACCCATCATCCGCAAGCGCGTCCGCCGGGCATTGCAACCTGTTGCAAACGCAGTCCCACCGTCGGCGCGCAATTGGCCTGCCGGCGGTCCCGACCTCGATCTCGAATACGTCGCGACGGATAAACTTCGAACGCGCGAACGGCATGCGCGCAAGCACTCGGACAAGCAGCTCGCGCAGATCGAGGCGAGCATTCGGCAGTTCGGCTTCACCAGCCCGATCCTCGTGGATGTCGGCGACAAGATCGTTGCCGGTGTCGGGCGTTGGCAGGCGGCTAAGAAGATCGGCCTGGCGGCGGTCCCCGTGGTTCGGCTCGAGCATCTGACCGAAGCGGAAGTTCGCGCCTACGCCATCGCCGACAACAAACTTGCCGAGCTTTCGGGCTGGGATGAGGATGTCCTGCGCCTCGAGCTCGGTGAGCTTATCGCGCTCGATGCCGACTTCGACATCGAAATCACCGGCTTCGAGACTGTCGAGATCGATAACCTGCTCCTTGCTGGCGGGACACCGGTCGCGGATCCCGACGACGAGCTTCCGGATAATGACAGCAAGGTGCCGGTCAGTCAGCTCGACGACATGTTCATCCTTGGCGATCATAAGCTCATCTGCGGAGACGCCCGCCAGGCCGATGTCTACGCCAGACTGCTCGGAGACGAGCGAGCTCGCATGGTGTTTTCGGATGCGCCGTACAACGTGAAGATCAAGGGCAACGTCTGCGGTCTCGGCAAAGTGAAGCATGACGAGTTCGCGATGGCGTCGGGTGAGATGTCGCGCGCTGAGTTCACCGACTTCCTGACCACAGTCTTCAGGCAGCTGGCTGCGTTCAGCCTGGACGGGGCCATCCATTTCCAAGCCATGGATTGGCGAAGTCAGATCGAGATGGTGACGGCTGGCGAGGCCGCTTATTCCGAACTCAAAAACCTCATCGTCTGGAAGAAAGACAATGCCGGGATGGGAGCGTTCTACCGCTCTCATTTCGAGCTGATCTACGCCTGGAAGGTCGGGCGAGCGAAGCACCTCAACAACTTCGGCCTCGGCCAGAGTGGTCGCTACCGGACCAATGTCTGGTCCTATCCGGGCGTGAACACGCTGCGCAAAGGCCGCATGGATGATCTGGCTGCACACCCGACAGTCAAGCCGACGGGCCTCGTTGCTGATGCAATTCGGGATGTGTCGAAGCGCGGCGACATTGTCATCGATCCGTTCTGCGGCTCTGGCACCACCATCATGGCGGCGGAGCGTACCGGCCGGCGCGCCAGGTGCATTGAGCTCGAACCCAAGTTCGTAGACGTCGCAATCCGACGCTGGGAGAAAGCGACGGGCAAGACCGCGATCCACGCGGACAGTGGTTTAACTCTCGACGAACTGGCCACTGATCGCAGCGTAGCGGCCCCGACAGACGGAGGCGCCGGTGTCGAATGACACGCCGGTTATCCGTCGTCGGGTGCGTCTGGTCCCGCCCAGGGATGACACCGTAGCGCAGGCAGGTGTTGACGCTGAGGCGGTCGGCTATTGCCGGCCGCCGACCCATTCGCGGTTTAAGCAAGGACAGTCGGGCAACCCGCGTGGGCGCCCCAAGGGCAGCCGCAGCCTGGCTGCAATCATCCAGGACGAGCTTTCAACCAAAGCAACAGTGCGCGATGGTGGTCGCGAGCGGCGCCTGGCAAAGCGCCAGATCGTCGCCCGCCGGCTCGTCAACAGCGCGGTTGGCGGCGACCTGAAGTCGATCGACAAGCTCGTGAAGCTCGACGAAGGGCCGCTTCACCAGAGGGGGCATCGCCGCGCTGGCGCCGATGCCATGCCCGCTTCCGTCGAGGTCACCGAAGGCGATCGCGACATCCTCGCTGAGTTTATGGCGATGGCCCGCGACGCCTTGGGTGCCGGAGCGACGTATGAGCAGTGATCGCGATCGTTTGCTGTCGCTTCTGCACCAGAACCTCTACGCTTTCACGCGCTGGTGCTTCGACGAACTTCACCCCGGGCAGACGTATAAGCACGCCGCGCATATCGAGGCGATGTGCGTCGCTCTGGAGCACGTTGCGCGCGGTGAGTGTCGGCGCCTGCTCATCACCGTGCCGCCACGCCATCTGAAGTCGATCACAACGGCAGTGGCCTTCACCGCCTGGCTACTCGGTCGCGACCCGACGAAGAAGTTGCTCGTTGCAAGCTACGGCGGCGACCTTGCAGCCAAGCATGCGCGCGACTTTCGCGCGATTGTCGCGCATCCGCGCTTCGGTGCCGTGTTCCCGGCATTTGAAGTCAGCACAGGTCGCGATACCCGTGCAGACTTCGAGACCACGCTCCGCGGTGGTCGCAAGGCAGTTTCCCTTGGCGGTGCAGTGACAGGCTTCGGCGCCGACATCATCATCGTCGACGATTTGATGAAGGCTACCGACGCGCGCTCGGCTGTGATGCGCGAGACAGCCAAGGCCTATTTTGACGAGACGCTGTTCTCGCGCCTTAACGACAAAGAGAACGGCTCGATCGTCGCGATCCAGCAGCGACTGCATGAGGATGACATCGCCGCCTACTTGATCGAGAAAGGCGGCTTCGAGCATCTGAACCTCCCGGCCGTCGCTACCCAGCGCCAGTCACATTCGTTGTACATGGGGCGCACATTTTCGCGTGAGGTTGGTGACATTCTGGCGCCGGCGCTGGAGAGCCGCGCGACGCTCGAGGAGATTCGGGCTACGATCGGGCCCGCGGCCTTCTCAGCTCAGTATCAGCAAGACCCGGTGCCGCCGGGCGGCAATCGCATCAGGCTTGAGTGGTTCGGCACATATGATGAGGCGCTGCCGCGCCAGGATTATCAATTCGTGGCGCAGTCCTGGGACACAGGCATGACCGAAGAGGTTACGAGCGATCCCTCCGTATGCCTGACCTTCGGTTACACCGGCAATAAATGGCGTGTGCTCGATGTCTGGCGGGGCCGCCTTGCATACCCTGACCTTCGGCGCAAAGCCGTCGATCTGGCGCGCAGCTTCAAAGCTGACCGGATCATCGTTGAGGAGGCTGGGACGGGGTATCCGCTGGTGCAGGACCTGCGGCGCGAAAAGCTGCTTGGGGATGGCAGCAGGATCATGACCTATAAACCAACCGTCGATAAAGAGACCCGCGTTGAGGTCCAGACGGCCAAGCTCGAGAGCGGGCTGATCACGCTACCAGCTGAGGCGCCCTGGCTAGGTGTACTGAAGCACGAGCTCAAGGCATTCCCAAACGGACGGAATGACGATCAGGTCGACGCGTTGACACAATTTCTGGAGTGGACCTCGTCGCGGCGTGGCCGCGGATTTATGCGCGGTGAAAAGCGGTATCCTGGTGATCCAAGGCTGACCTCACTGCGAAGGCGATAGTCAGCCTACCGCGTTGCTCACATCCGATAGCAAATCCATTTGGTGGCACGAGCCAGTGCACATCGATGACTGCTACTGGGCCGATAGGGGAATGGCAGCTTTAGGAGCCAAGTATGACGCGTTCAGACATTCGTCGCTGCGCGAAGGGCTGTGCCAGTGCTTCGATGAGCTTGGTTTCCCGTGGATTCAGCGAATTGAAACGGATTCGTCGTGCGCCTCAACTGTAAAAGGGGCTGACACCGGATCCATGACTCCCTCGAAACTTGATTCGCATCCGAATCGTTCTCTCCCCATCTCCCTCTCATGCTGAAAGTGCCCTCGACAGGTGCGCGCTATGTCGCCCCGCTCAAGCCGACGCTCGTCTCTGAGCCGCCGACCGGCGGAACGGGCTCGGCAGTTTCGCTCTCGACTTGCGGCTCATCGGGAGCGGATATCAGCGCCAGGCGTCGGCTGCCACGTCCTTCTGACAGAGCCTCTCCGACATATCAACCAAGCCGGATCAGCACGATCCGTAAGCTGCGATGAAAGTCGCGACCGCCTCGGCAACGTGACGTTCGATCTCGTCTGGGTTCAGCGGCGGGCGCAGGTTCCATATCGTCGGTTCCAGGCTGCGCGCGCGGCACAGGCTGATGAACTGCCACGCGGCGAGCTCGGTGTCGTGCGGGCGCAACCTGGCCACCTCGACTGCGCCTTTGAGATAACTGCTCAATGGCCCGTGACAGAGCTTGGGTCCGCGCTCGTAGAGCGCACGCCCAAGCTCGGGGAAGCGCTCCGCCTCGGCCGCCACGAGTCGCTGCAGCTTGAGCGGCTCCTCCGACGTTACCACCTGCAAGACCTGACGCCCGACCGCGGTCAGCACTGTCTCAGGCGCCTCTCCTGCGGTGATGCGGCTGCGGATCGCACTACCATGACGATCGGTCAGCTCCTCGACCACCGCTACGAACAGCTCTTCCTTCGAGCGGAAGTAGGCATAGAGCGTGCCCTTCGAGCCACCAAGCCGCCCCGAGATCGTCGCCATCGACGTGCCGGCATAGCCATCCTCGAGGAACGCCTCGCGGGCGACCTTCAGGATCTTCGCTCGGCGGGCCTCGCGCCGTACACCGGTTTGCCCTTCGCCGAGGGCGTCGACGCCCTCCTCGAGAGCCGCCTGCGCAAACCATACCATTCTGTACGCTTTCTTCTTGACTGGCCAATTTGGCGGGATATAGCAGCCCGACCTCTAACCGTACAGTACGGACATTCCTGGAAAGCGCCTGTGATCAGGTTTCGCCATGCGCCCACGCTGCTTGCCCCCGCGCTCGCCGCCTGCGTTGCGACGCCGGACCTTGGCGCGCGCCCTGAACACAAGGCGCCAGGCGATATCGCTGCACCCAAGACCTTCGCTGCCGCGCCGGCCGGTGCCTGGCCTGCGGCGCGCTGGTGGTCGGACTATGGTGACCCGCAACTCAACGCGCTGATCGCCGAAGGGCTCGCCGCCTCGCCTGACCTCAAGGCAGCCGAGGCGCGGGTGCGCCGCGCCCAGGCGCTAGCCCGCCAAGCCGGCGCGGATCGCCTGCCCTCGGTCGCCGCCAACGCCAGCGTCGCCGTGGTCAAGCAGAGCACCAACAACGGCATCCCCGCCCAGTTCGTGCCACGCGGCTACCAGGACACCGGCCGCGCCACTATTGACCTTGGCTTCGACCTCGACCTGTTTGGTCGCAATCGCGCCGCGCTCGCCGCTGCACGCTCGGAGGCCGAGGCAGCGCGCCTCGAAGGGGAGCAGGCGCGCCTCGTGCTCGCCACCTCGATCGCCGGCGCCTACGCAGACCTGGCGCAGTTCTACAGCGCCCGCGACGTGGCGGCTTCGGCGCTCAAGGTCCGCGAGGCGACGCTGCAGCTGGTCTCGCAACGCGTTAACCAGGGCCTAGACACTCGCGCCGAGCTGAAGCAGGCCGAGGCCCGCGTTCCCGCCGCTCGCGCCGAGCTGGTGGCGGTCAACGAGACGATCGAGCTCGCCCGCAATCGGCTGGCGGCGCTCGTCGGCGCCGGCCCGGATCGTGGCCGCACCATCGCGCGTCCGGCGGTGACGACGCTGCGCCCGACCGGGCTGCCGGCAAGCCTGCCGCTCGAGCTGCTGGGCCGCCGCCCCGACGTCATCGCCGCGCGCGAGCGCGCCCGGGGTGCTGCACGGCGCATCGACGTCGCACGCGCCGCCTTCTACCCCAACGTCAACCTGACGGCGTTCATCGGTGTGCAGGCGCTGGGATTGGGAAACCTGTTCGACAGCGGTTCGGACATCGGCAGCGCCGGCCCGGCCATAAGCCTGCCGATCTTCCAGGGCGGCCGCCTCCAGGGTCGTTACGCGGAGAGCCGCGCAGCGTATGACGAGGCGGTCGCTGCCTACGATGTAACGCTCACCAGCGCGCTGCGCGAGGTCGCCGACGCCGTCGCGAGCCAGCGCGCGCTTGCTACCCGTCTCGCTGACGCCCGTGCCGCGCTCGCGGCTTCCAACGAAGCCCAACGCCTTGCGCGGCTGCGCTACGAGGGTGGCCTTTCGACCTTCCTTGAGGTCCTGAGCGCCGAAGAGGCGCTTCTCGCCAGCCGACAAACCGTAGCCGACCTCGAAACCCGCGCGTTCGTGCTCGACGTCGCGCTGGTGCGCGCGCTCGGCGGCGGCTTTACCACGCGATAACAGGAGACCACCCGATGGCGCTTTCTGACCCTCGGGAGCCGAGCGAGGCCAAGGCGGCTGCACCGGCGATCGACCGCGCCAAGCGCAAGCCGCTGTTCGCGGCGCTCGGCGCTGCCGTCCTGCTCGCCGGGCTCAGCTACGGGGGCTACGAGTGGCTGATCGGCTCGCGCTACGTGTCGACCGATAACGCCTATGTCGGCGCCGACGTCGCGCAGGTGACGCCACTCGTCGCCGGCGCGGTAGCTTCGGTGCACGTCACCGACACGCAGACCATCAAGCGGGGCGACGTGCTCGTGACGCTTGATGATGCCGACGCCCGCATCGCGGTCGCCGAGGCGCAAGCCGAGTTCGCGCGGGCGCAGCGCCGTATCAGCCAGACGGTTGCCACGAGCGGCTCGCTTGCGGCCCAGGTCTCGGCGCGCGAGGCTGACATCAGGCGGGCAGGCGCCGGCGTCGCCGAGGCGCGCTCGGCGCTGTCGAAGGCCGAGATCGACCTGCGGCGGCGCGAAGCCCTCAGCAGCTCAGGCGCCGTCTCTGGCGAGGAGCTGACCTCCGCGACCGACGCGGCGGCGGCGGCGCGCGCCAACCTCGCCGCCGCCGAAGCCGCGCTCGCGCAAGCCCTATCCGGTCGGAGCGCCGCGCAGGGACAGCTCGCGGCGAACGAAGCGCTGGTGCGTGGGACGACGATCGACACCAACCCCGAGGTACGCGCAGCGCGCGCTCGGCTCGACGCCGCGCGTCTGGCGCTGGCGCGCACAGTCATCCGCGCGCCCATCGACGGGATCGTTGCACGCCGTCAGGTGCAGCTAGGCCAGCGCGTCGCGCCCGGCACGCCGCTGATGGCGCTGGTGCCGATGGGTCAGCTCTACGTCGACGCCAACTTCAAGGAAGGCCAGCTCGCCAAGGTCCGTCCAGGGCAGCTTGTCGAGCTGACTTCCGACCTCTACGGCGACGACGTTGTCTACAACGGTCGCGTCGCCGGCTTCGCCGGCGGCACTGGCGCCGCCTTCGCCGTCATCCCGGCGCAGAACGCCAGCGGTAACTGGATCAAGGTCGTCCAGCGACTGCCGGTGCGCGTGACGCTCGATCCGCGCCAGCTCGCCGAGCATCCGCTTCGGGTCGGCCTGTCGATGGAAGCGACCGTCGACACCTCCAGCGGCTGACATCATGACATCCCTCGCGCCCGTGCAACCACTGACCGGTGGTCGGCTGCTCGTCGCCGGCGTGGTGCTCGCGCTCGCGAACTTCATGGTGGTGCTCGACACCACCATCGCCAATGTCTCGGTGCCGCACATCGCCGGCGGGCTCGGCGTATCGGGCAGTCAGGGCACCTGGGTCATCACCTCCTACGCGGTCGCCGAGGCGATCACCGTGCCGCTGACGGGATGGCTGGCGCAGCGCTTCGGGGCGGTGCGCACCTTCCTTGCCTGCATCATGGGCTTTGGCGTGTTCTCGGTGCTCTGCGGCCTCGCGCCAAATCTGGGCCTGCTCGTGCTCTTCCGCGTTCTCCAGGGCCTGGCGGGTGGCCCGATCATGCCGCTCTCGCAGACGCTTCTCCTCCACATCTTCCCCAAGGAGAGGGCCGCCGCCGCCACCGGCTTGTGGGCGATGACGATGGTCGTTGCGCCGATTCTCGGGCCGATCCTCGGCGGCACGATCAGCGACAACTGGTCGTGGCCTTGGATCTTCTACATCAACATCCCGGTCTGCCTGCTCTGCGCCATTGCCGCCTTCCGCATCCTCACGCCCTTTGAGGCCGCGACCGCCAAGCTCCGGATCGATGTCGTCGGGCTGTTCCTGCTCGTCGTCTGGGTGGGCGCGTTTCAGATCATGCTGGAGTCGGGCCGCGAGCACGACTGGTTCGCCTCGACGCAGGTCATCATTCTCGCCGTGGTCGCGGCGATCGGCTTTGCCGCTTTCCTGATCTGGGAGCTGACGGAGGACAATCCGATTGTCGACCTGCGCGTGTTCCGTCACCGCGGCTTCACGGTCGGAACCCTCGCGGTCGCGGTGTGCTTTGGCACTTTCTTTGCCAGCGTCGTGCTCATCCCACAGTGGCTCCAGCTGAACCTCGGTTACACCGCCACCTGGGCGGGCTACGCCACCGCTTTAATCGGCGTGTTGGCGGTGGTGATGTCGCCGGTCGCCGCTATGCTCACGACCCGAGTCGACACGCGCCTGCTCGTCTGCTTTGGTATCCTGTGGCTCGGCGGGGTATCGTTCTTGCGCACCCAGTGGTACGCTGGCGCCGACTTCTGGACCCTGGCGCTCCCGCAGCTCCTCCAAGGCTTCGGCATGCCCTTTTTCTTCGTCGGTGCAACAACGCTAGCCTTGGCTGCGGTGCTCGAGCGAGAGACAGCGTCCGCCGCTGGCGTTATGAACTTCATGCGCACGCTCGCCGGAGCGATCGGCACCTCGATCGCGACCACCGCATCCGAGCGCGGAACGCAGGCGAGCCGCGCCGAGCTTGCGGCGGTGCTGAACGATCCTGAACAGGCGATGGCGGCGATGCAGGCGTCGGGGCTAACAGCCGATCAGGCGCGCGCCGCGCTCGACCAGATGGTACAATCGGAGGCCTTCACGATCGCAACGAACCAGGTGTTTTTCGCCTCGGCAATCCTGTTCTTCCTCGCGGCCGGCATCATCTGGCTAGCCCCGCGCCCCATACGCACCGTCGACATGAGCGCGGCGCACTAACGGCACATTCACGCCACGGTCGTGGTCCGGAACTGACACGTTAACTTTTCTGCGCCGCCAAAGCCCTGTCCCATTCGCCGTTTCAGGCAGCGACCGTCGCTGCCGCCCACGCCTGATGGGCCTCGGCCCTGAGCAGGCGCAGCGTCGGTCGGGAGATCAGATGCGGCTGGGTATCCAATGGTCGCTGCCAACTATGCCGCTCAGCGTCGCGAGGTAGCGAAGAAGATCGGGCTTGGCCGTAAGGGTCGTGATGCTCAAAAGGCTGTTGCACCTCCGCCCCCGGCGGAGAAGCCTGCGCCTACCAGGCGGAAGCCCGGTCCAAAGAAGGGCGCTCCCAGGGCACAGTAGGTCATTGATGAGATCAGCGGCGGCGACGCCGCGGCCATATTGATCCCCGCTTTGGAGAAATGGCGTGTCCAACATTGAGCACTATCGCACGCTAGCCGCATCAGCGATGCGCAACGCTGGTGAGTCGACCCTGCCCAGCGTGCGCGATCGCTATCTGCGTTCGGCAGAGGCGTGGCAGGCGATTGTCGATCAGATGCTCGCCACCGAGCAATTCGCCTCGGTAAACCAGGCAGCCAAGGAAGTTGCATAGGGCATCGCCTGCCGCCGGCTAGCCTTGTTGAGCGAGCAGCCTCAGCGTGAGCTCATCCCCGACACCGCCGAACCAGCGGGTGAGCGCTGCCGCGAACGATAGCTCTTCGGGTGCCGCGGCGGAGAACTGGGTCAGCGACGACCTTAGCTTGGCGGAGTCAACCGAGCCGAAAACGCGTTCGGTGGTTGTGTCCGACAGATCCTGCAGCGCGCCGACGCACTCGCGCAGCCGCGGACCGAGCAACGGGTGTGCGAGATAAGCTCGCGCCTCGGCGAGGGAGCGGATAGCAAGGCGCTGCGACATCGCGCTGTGGCCAAGGCCCGCGATTTGAGGAAACCCGAACCACATCCAGTGGCTCGTCTTCCGTCCCCTCCGGATCTCAGCCAGCGCGGTATCATAGGTCGTTGCCTGCGCGTCGATGAAGCGCTGGAGGTCATGCCTGTCGGCCGAGCTCACAGGGCGTCCTTCAAGACTTTCCGATCTCACGCCAGCTCTTCTCCTGCACCTCGACGTCGTGCTTCCTCGCCGCTTTCAGGATGCGCTCCCACGCATCGTCGCGTTCAGCATCGCTGACGTCTTTCACCTGGTTGAAGCGAGCAATGGCGGCTCGGACGTGCTTTGCATCCTCGATCGGCTCTTTACGCTGCTTGGGAAATGCGAACTCGCGCGACGACAGCTCGTCACGATCCTCCTGGTCCAGCTTGGTCATGGCCACCTCCTGAGAAGCCACCAACAACCGGTCGCACTGACGGTTCAACCGGCTCACTCGTCATTGGCGAAGCCATCCAAGCGCCGACAACAGGACCGCACCGGTGATGTCGCCCTGCAAGGCCAGAATGATGAACGAGACACCGATCCCGGCGGCCAGGACGACCTTGGCCCAGTCACGTGTTTCGGTGATGATGTGATCGGGATTACGCCTGCTCATCTGCTCAAGTTGGCCGAGCAGTGGGCGGCTCAACAGGTTCGCCGAAGGTCAATCTCAATCGACTCGATCCCGCGCCGCCGGCCATCCTTCGGGTGTCGACCGAGGTCGCCGGACCTGCCGAACAACAGAGCAGTTTCCATCAGTGACCGCGAACTATTGGCCTGTGCTCAGAAGGTGATCGACACGCACCGTACCGACGCTGAGCTTCACGCCGCGATGCCGGGCTGAGGGGAGATCGCTTTCGTCTCCGCGGCGTTTAGGGGCAGGGTCTTCAGGTTCGTGCCAACACCTTGGCGACGAACTCACCACCAAGGCGCAGGCCAACCGGATCGACACTGTGGCCTACTCCGGGGGAGACGTGCGCCGACACCTCAAAGCCCAGCTTCTCGAGAGTAGCTTTGGCCGCGTGCAGTGCTGCGACTGGCACCACTGGATCTGCTGAGCCGTGGATGAGCAGGACGGGCGGCCTGTTCGGTTGGGAATGGGAAAGATCTGCCGTGCTGGTCAGCATGCCTGCATACCCGACAATTCCGGCGACCCTCGCGTTGCGCCTGAGCCCGACGTGCAACGCCATCGTCGTGCCCTGGCTGAAGCCGACGATGGCGAGGTTCGCATCAGTCAGCCCATATTGGGTAAGTTTTCGGTCGATGAAGGCGTCGACGGCCAGCGCGGCGGACGCAGCGCCGCCTGCCAGCGCCTGCGGTGTCAAAGTTGTGAGCGGCCACCATTGGTAGCCAGCGCCCGGGCCGCAGCGCTGAGGCGCGTTGGGTGCGAGGAACAGGGTGCCGGGCAAAGCCTGTCGCCAGTGAGGCGCCAGCGAGATGAGGTCAGCGCCGTTGGACCCGTAGCCGTGAAGCAGCAGTACGATGCTTGTCGGAGCGCTGCCCGACAGCGGCTGCAGGCTTGAACCGTTCACGATCTTCGTCATGGGTTGCCCCTTAGCATCTTCACCCAGTCGATTTCTCGTACCGCTAACAAAATCGGCCCGCGCTCTCGGGGGGCGGAGCGCGGGCCGTTTGGTTCGTCCGGTGCAAGCGGGGGGCTTTGAGCACCGGAACGATGAGGTGAATGCATGGCGTGTCGAGCAGTTCCACATCCCGCCGCATTGTTGACCCGGCGCGGCAAGAGTGACGCGAAGAGACGGAAAGCACCGTCCACGTCGCCCTGATCGCGCCATCCGCCAAGTGGTTGAGCGCACCGCTCAAGAACTTCAGCTTACATAAATCGCGAAATCGAACTTCCGAAATTGGGCCGCAAGCGGCTGGTCCGCTGTCGGGTGGAAGTCGTCGAAAGCGGACTCCGCGTAGCGACGGTAGCTCCGCCCGAGATGGGCCCTTTGTTGACGTCGGCCTTGCCACGCCTGACGGTCGGCAAGGGGGTGGAAGGCGGACATTCGTAGGCGTCCCCAACGGCTGCCCCTGCCCCGCCCGGTGCTGGACGGCCGCTTGGAGCCTATGCCGCCGCTACGCCCCGTCCTCCGTCAGCCAGGTGACTGCCTCCGCCAGATCGTTGTAGATCACCCGATAATCACCCTGCCCGAACGCGAGGCGGGCGAGGAAGGCGATGCGCGTGTTCGGCACGAGGATCGCAATCCGCACTCGCTTAAGGTGAAGCTGCTCGCTATGCTCTTTCTGGATAAGCGTCAGGTTGATGCTCGGCGGCTCTAACTCCAAGATGTCATAAAGCACCCGCGACCGCTGCGTTTTGGCGAGCAGAAGCAACACCTGCGCCTGAGCGTCGGCGATATCCTGTTCGGTGATGCTACCCCGCAGACGCGCGACGATGAGGTCGCCGCTGACTTCCACCCAGATGCGTTGCCCGGTCTCGTGCGATGACATCTTTGGCCGATCCTGACCCGAATACACGGCGCGTCCGGGCCGCCAGCCCGAACCCTGCTTGCCCTATCACCGTAACCCGTTTGCCAACGCTTATCCAAACCGAACCTGATGCTGGCATCTCGCGAACGACCTTGATCGCGGCAGAGTTGTCGCCCGTCCTACGTCCGCAACCGGTCGCGACCAGACCAATCACCTACACGGCTTGAATGTCTGGCATCGGGGCGCAAACCGGAAGTTGGCGGCGCGCAGTATCGACGTCCGCTACTGGGAAACATAGCCGATCCGCTGAGCGGCCGGGTTGCCGGCGCTAAGCTGACGACCCTACATGAACCAGCCGAACGTCCGGGATCGAGGCGCAAAGCAGACGATAGTGAGGTGCCTCGCTGATGCCGTGGTGGCGCCCTGCGCGTCATGCTCCCCGAAGGCGGAGCGCACGCTATAAATTTTGAGTGCAAAAGTAGACCTCGATCGCATCAAGGGCTGCATCACCGTCTTCCTGAAAGGCTTGCCATGGCGAGCGCTTTCCGATCGGGCTCTCGCGCTTCCACACGCGGCGCCAGGCTGCCTTTCATCCCGATGCAAACGTCTGCCTTACACTCACCGTCAGGGTTGCGGCCCTGTCAGCGGCGAGGCAGTCTGCCGCAGTTATCGGGACGGGAGAACGTCATGAACCGCCGCCGGGCCCTGAGCCTCATCGCCGCCGCGCCCTTTGTGCTCGCCGCTTCGCCGCGGTCGCGCGCCTATGGCGACGCCGACTACGCTCGCGCCATTGTCATCGACGGGCTGGGTTCGCCGACCGATCCAGAGATGAAGCCCGGCAAGTTCGCCTACTCGCCGCGCGGCATCGCCGAGCTGAAGGAGTCGGGGCTGACCGCGGTGAACGTGACGGTGGGTGAGGTCGGCAACAACGTCGATGCGTGGGACGTCACCTTCCAGCGCATGTCGTTGGTCAACGCCATCATCGACGCCAACCCAGACCTGTTCATCGTGGCCCGCCGCGCCGCCGACATCCGCGCGGCAAAGGCGGCGGGGAAGGTCGCGGTGATCTATGGCCTGCAGGACACCGCGATGGTGGGTGCCGACCTCGATCGGCTGGCCATCCTGAAGGGCGTAGGCATTCGCAGCGTCCAGCTCACCTACAATCTCCGCAATCTCAGCGGCGACGGCGCGCTCGAGCCAGACAACGCAGGCCTGTCGAAGCTGGGACGCGAGACGATCGAGCGGATCGAAGCGGAAAAGCTGTTGCTCGATCTGTCGCACGGCGGGCAACGCACAATCGCCGAGGCCGCTGCAGCGGCGAAGCGGCCGCTCGCCATCAGCCACACCGGCTGCCGCGCGCTCAACGACAATCCGCGCAACGTCGACGATGGTTCGATGAGGATGGTGGCAGACAAGGGCGGGGTGGTCGGCATCTACTGGATGCCCTTCCTCGTCGCCAACGGGAAACCGAATGCCGCCGACCTCATTCGCCATATGGACCATGCGCTGAAGGTCTGTGGGGAGGACCATGTCTCGATCGGCACCGACGGCGGCCTGTCGGCGCTTGTCATCGACGATGCAACGCGTGAGCGGCAAAAGCAGTTCTTCGAAGGCCGCGCCGCACGTGGCATCGCGGCGCCGGGCGAGGGCGCAGACGTCTTCAACTACGTCCACGACCTCAACAGCCACCGCCGCTTCCGCATGTTTGCCGATGCGCTGTCGACGTCGGGCTGGCCGGCCGCTCGCATCGACAAGGTGCTCGGTGCCAACCTGCTGCGCCTCTACGGCGAGGCGTGGGGCGGGTAACAGAAGATCGCTCGCATCGCTGGAAGCGCGTCCGGCTTTCGCGTTAATGCCCGGTGGCGGCTCATAGCAGTCTTCTGGCTACCGAAGCGGAAGGTCCACACCCGTCGCTCGGGCAGTCGAACCCCTGGCCGAGACGACGCTAAGCAGGCGAGCCAAAGCGGTACCGACGTCAGTCCGACAACGTGCACTATGTGAAAGCCGTCGTAGCAGCGGGCCCCAGCAACAACCGCAGATCGCTTGTGGCGGCTGGACGGAGGCTGGGGGCAGGTCAGCGCTGACAAAACCGACGAGGGCGTCGCCGCTGCAGTCTCCTTCGCCCGCGCGGTCATCCATTCCGGATAGCCTCAACCGCCTCGGGTCCAAAGGGGGACGACAACGTCGCATTGCGGCGGCGCCGGCCTCTGAGCTTAAGTATCTTCCGGCCCCGGTTGCAACATACGCAACGGTATGGTAGCTCCCGCTGGCTGTACACGACCAGGGAGGGAGTTAAAGGGTGCTGGCTGACGTGTCCTTGGCCGACAAGTTCACCTTGAACGAGGGGAAGGTCTTCATTTCGGGCACGCAGGCGCTGACGCGCGTGCTGTTGTTCCAGAAGCAGGCCGACGCCGCGCACGGGATCAACAGTGCCGGCTTCATCTCGGGCTACCGCGGCTCGCCGCTCGGCACGCTCGATACCTCGCTGTGGCGCGCGAAAACCCATCTCGAAGAGAGCGGGATCATCTTCCAGCCGGGCGTCAACGAGGAATTGGCCGCCACCGCCGTCTATGGCACGCAACAGCTCGGCTTCTTCCAGGGCGCCCAATATGACGGCGTGTTCGCTGCCTGGTACGGCAAGGGGCCCGGCGTCGATCGGGCAGGCGATGCGCTGAAGCATGGCAACCTCGCCGGCACCTCGGCCAAGGGCGGCGTGCTCGTCTTTGCCGGCGACGACCATGCCGGCAAGAGCTCGACCACCGCGCACCAGTCGGAGCAGGCGCTGGTCGCGTCGCTCATCCCCGTGCTCTATCCCGCCTCGGTCGAGGAATTCCTCGAATATGGCGCCTTTGGCTATGCGATGTCGCGCTATTCGGGCCTGTGGATGGGCTTCAAATGCATCAACGACACCGCCGATGCCACTGCGACGGCGAGGGTCGGAAACCCCTCCCGTCTGTGGATGCCGCCCGCCGATTTCGAGCTGCCGCCCGAAGGGCTCAACATCATCAAGGGCGAATCGCAGCTCTCGCAGGAGAAGCGGACCACCGATTTCCGGCTGCCCGCGGCACAGGCCTTCGCGCGCGCCAACGGACTTGACCGGGTCATCCGCGACAGCGAGCGGCGCGAACTCGGCATCGTCTCGGCCGGCAAGGCCGCGCTCGACGTCATCGAGGCCCTGAACCAGCTCGGCCTCGACGATGCCCGCTGCCGGCGGCTCGGCATCCGCGTGCTGAAACTGGCCATGACATGGCCGGTCGAGCCGCATGCCATCCGCGACTTCGGGATCGGCCACCGCCAGCTGCTGGTCGTCGAGGAGAAGCGCGCCTTCATCGAGCCGCAAGTCGCCTCGCTGCTCTACCATCTCCCTGCCGACCGCCGCCCGGCGCTCGTCGGCAAGACCGACGAGGACGGTCGTCTGCTGCTGGCGCAGAACGCCGAACTGACGCCGACCCTGATCCAGCGGGCGCTCATGCCCCTGCTCGAACGTCTCGGTCTCGTCGACGCCGAGCTCGCCGCCCGCTGGGCCGAGCTCGAGATGCGGCTGGCCAGCGCCAGCGGCGCGCTCACCGCGTTCAACCGGATGCCCTTCTTCTGCTCGGGTTGCCCACACAATACGTCGACCGTCGTGCCCGAGGGCGCGGTTGCCCTGTCGGGTATCGGCTGCCACGTCATGGCGGCGCTGATGCCGCATCGCAACCACCTCTGGCCCGTGCAGATGGGCGGGGAGGGGGCCAACTGGATCGGCATCGCCCCCTTCACCGAGACGGCGCACGTCTTCCAGAATCTGGGCGACGGCACCTATCATCATTCCGGGAGCCTGGCGGTCCGCGCGGCGGTCGCCGCCGGCATCAGCATCACCTACAAGCTGCTGTTCAACGACGCGGTCGCGATGACCGGCGGTCAGCCGGTCGAAGGCCAGCTCACTCCCTGGCAGATCGCTGCCGAGCTGCTGCAGGAAGGCGTGAAGCGCGTCGTCGTCGTCGCCGACGACATCGACAAATATCCACCGACCGTCCGCTTCCCCGACGGTGTCGTCATCCGCCCGCGCGAGGAACTCGAGGCGGTCCAGCGCGAACTCGCCGAGATCACGGGCGTCACGGTGCTGATCTACGACCAGGTCTGCGCCGCCGAGAAGCGCCGCCGCCGCAAGAAGGGGCAGTTCCCCGATCCCGACAAGCGCATCTTCATCAACGATCTCGTCTGTGAAGGCTGCGGCGATTGCTCGGTCAAGTCGAACTGTGTCAGCGTCCAGCCGCTCGAAACCGAGTTCGGCCGCAAGCGCCAGATCGACCAGTCGAACTGCAACAAGGACTTCAGCTGCGTGAACGGCTTCTGTCCGTCATTCGTCTCGGTCGAAGGCGGCAAGGTCGCGTCCAAGGCGCAGTCGCGTGGCGCCCGCGGGCTGGACATCCCGCCGCTGCCCGACGCGCCCGCGCCGGTCGACGGGCTGCAGTCGATCCTCATTACCGGCATCGGTGGCACCGGCGTCGTAACGATCGGCGCCATCCTCGGCATGGCGGCGCATCTGGAAGGCAAGGCCGCCAGCATCATCGACATGACCGGCCTCAGCCAGAAGAACGGCGCGGTCTGCAGCCATCTGAAGATCGCCCCGACCGCGGCCGAGATCGCCGCCGCGCGCATCACCGCTGCCGGCACCGACCTGCTGCTCGGCTGCGACATGCTGACGGCGGGCGGGGCGGAGGCGATGAGCCTCGTGCGCACCGGCGACACGGTGGGCGTCATCAACGAGGATGTGACGCCGACTGCCGCCTTCACCATCGATACCAGCGTCGACTTCCAAGGCGCGCAGACGATCAAGCGCCTGAAGGCTGTGCTGGAGCCCGGCCGGTCGGTCTTCGTCGACGCGACGCGCCTGGCGACGCGCCTGCTGGGCGACAGTATCGGCGCCAACATGCTCATGGTGGGTGTCGCGCTGCAACGCGGGCTGCTGCCCGTCTCACTGGCGGCGGTTGAGAAGGCGATCACGTTGAACGGCGTCGCGGTCGCCGCAAACCTGCTGGCGCTAAGGCTCGGCCGTCTCGCCGCGGTTGATCCGGAAGCGGTTAAGGCGATGGTCGCGGACGACGCGCCGGTGCGCAAGGCGGGGTCGCTGCAGCTCTCCGAAAACCTGGACGCGCTGATCGCGCGGCGCGTCGCGTTCCTCACCGACTATCAGAACGCGGCCTATGCCGAGCGCTACCGCGCCACGGTCGACGCGGTGCGCCAGGCCGAAGCCCCGGTCACCCCGGCGACGACCGAGCTCACCGCCGCTGTTGCGCGCAACCTGTTCAAGCTGATGGCCTATAAGGACGAATATGAGGTGGCTCGCCTCTACACATCGGGCGAGTTCGAGTCGAAGGTGAAAGCGCAGTTCACCGGCGATTACCGTCTGTCCTTCCATCTCGCGCCGCCGCTGTTCGCGAGGAAGGACCCGACGACGGGCCTGCCGCGCAAGATGCGCTTCGGCCCATCGATGATGCAAGCCTTCAAGTTGCTCGCGAAACTGAAGGGCCTGCGTGGCACGCCGTTCGACATCTTCGGCTACAGCGATGAGCGCAGGACCGAGCGCCAGCTCATCGCTGACTATCAGGCGATGCTGGGCGATGTCCTCGCGCGGCTGACGCCCGACAACCATGCCACCGCGGTGCGGCTCGCCGCGGTTCCTGACCAGATTCGGGGCTTCGGTCACGTCAAGGAGCGCAATCTCGCCGCCGCGGAGAAGGCCAGGACCGAACTGCTGCAGGCGTTTGCGCAGCCGGCCGTCCGGACGCTCGAAGCCGCGGAATAGGACAAGGAAACGGCGGGCCCGGTTGGATCCGAGCCCCCCGCCTCAGTGCTCATTGGGTCGATCGAACCAGAGCTGATCGGCTCGCGTCGCGACGCGTGAACCTAGTCGACCACATCCACCCACAGATCGGCGAAGCCGGACATGCGGATTGTATAGCGGTGCCCCGGCGTCATCGGTGCGAGCGGGCCGAACGCGCCCGTCAGGACGATGTCGCCGGCACCCAGCGGACGGCCGACCTCGACCATCTTCCGCGCCAGCCAGGCGAAGGCCGTCACCGGGCTGCCGAGACAGGCCGTCGCCGGCCCGGCCGACACGACATGGTCATCTTCCAGCAGTTCCATCGAAAGCGCGTCGATCGCCGCGCGGTCGGCGGGCCGACGGTCGTCGCCGATGACATAGAGTCCTGACGAGGCATTGTCGGCGATGGTGTCGACCAGCCGGATCTTCCAGTCGCGGACGCGGCTGCCGACGATCTCGATCGCCGGGGCCATCCACTCTACGGCCGCCAGCACGTCCGCCTCGCTCAGGTCCCGGCGATCGAGCGGCGCGCACAGGCCGAAGGCCAGCTCGCCTTCGGCGCGCGGCTGCAGGACCCTGTCCGCCAGGAAGCTGCCGCCCGTCGGCACCGCCATGTCGTCAAACAACATGCCGAAATCGGGCTGGTCGACGCCGAGCTGGCTCTGCACGGCATGCGAGGTCAGGCCGATCTTGCGGCCCACCAGCCGCCGTCCCTCAGCGATCCAGAGGTCGGCGTTGATGTTCTGCACGGCATAGCCGACCTCGGCCGTATTCTCGACCAGCCGGTCGGCGATCGGATCCACCGGCCCTAGCCGGTAGGCATCGCGCAGCTCGCGCGCGGCCTGTGCGATTGCCTGCCTGTTCATTGCCACCCTGCTTTCTGTCAGATTCGCGCGAGAAGCCCGCCGTCGCTCACGACGACGCTGCCGGTCATGCTCCGCGCATTCTCGCGCGACGCCAGGAGCACATAGAGGCCGGCATGGTCTTCCGGAGCGGCGGCGAAACCGAGCGGCGTCGCGCTGCTCACCGCCTGCACGATGCGCTCGTCCTGTTCCAGCGCACGCTCGGCCGATCCGAGTGCCGCCAGTCCCGACAGCGCCGTTACCGTTCCGCCCGGCGCCACGCCGTTGACGCGCACGTCGGGCGCCCATTCATGCGCGAGTTGATAGACGAGACCACGCACCGCGAACTTGCTCGCGGTATAGAGCGAACCGCCGCCGCCGCCCCGGAAGCTGGCGGTCGAGCATGTAAAGGTGAGACTGCCGCGGCTGGCTTTCAGGTGCGGATAGGCCTCGCGCGCCGCGAGAAGGTGCGATCGCACGTTGATCGCGAAGATTTCCTCATAGGCCTCTGCGCATTCCGCCGCCGACATCCGGTCGAGGCGCTTGTGCCAGTCGAACACCCCGACGTTCGACACCAGCGCGTCCAGCCGGCCGAAATGCGAGAGTGCCAGTCCGACGGCCTGCGCATTGACGGCGGCATCCGATGCGTCGCCGGCCATCGCGGTGCAGGCCTCGCCCAGTTCGGCCGTCAGGCTGTCGACGCGGTCGCGATCGCGGTCAAGCACTACGACGCGCGCGCCTTCGGCGACGAACCGCGTCGCTACCGCGCGGCCGATTCCCGAGCCACCGCCCGTGATCAGGGCGACATAACCATCGAGCCAGCCCATTTGTCCGCCTCTTCCCAGCCAGCGTTTCGGTACAGAACATACGTATAGGTATTGTTGCCGACAAGGCGCCTTTTCGCGAAGGACGAGAATGGGCGGGCCTTACCGGGTGTCGGACAGCGAGCTGTAACGGCGCAAATTTACACAACATTCGGTGCGATCGGGGCTCCGCCTGCGATCGCGCCTCGTCACCCGGACTGGCTGGTTCGATTGACTTGACGTCTCGATGTGCCTATCAGGCAATACGATAACGTATGGACAGGGGGTTGCCATGGCTGATTTTCCCGACATCGGCAAATCGATCGATGTGAGCGGCATAGCCACCAATTTCCACGATGAGGGCCAGGGCCGTCCGGTCGTCCTTCTCCACGGCTCCGGCCCCGGCGTCACCGCCTGGCAGAACTGGCAGCGCATCATCCCGCGCCTCGCCAAGCGCTACCGCGTGCTGGCGCCTGATGTGGTCGGCTTCGGCTTCACCGAACGTCCTGCCGACCGCAAGCCCGACATCAAGCTCTGGGTCAGCCATCTCGTCGGCTTCCTCGACGCGCTCGGCCTCGATCAGGTGACGCTCGTCGGCAACAGCTTCGGCGGCGGACTGTCGCTTGCGACGATGGCGCGCAACGCCGACCGCGTGAAGGCGCTCGTGCTCATGGGTACGCCCGCGGGCGAGTTCACGCAGACGCAGGGCCTGGCCAGCAGCTACAACTTCGAGCCGACTCTCGAGAATATGGAAAGCATGATGAAGCGCTTTCCCTATGATCAGAGCATCGTGACGCCCGAGATGGTGAAGGCTCGCTTCGCCGTTGCGCAGCACAACAGCGGAATCGAAACCATTCGCAGCCTCCAGCCCAAGCCGGGCGAGGAGAACAAGCCGGCGGTGGTGCGCGGCGTGCCGCTCGAGCAGCTCGATACCATCAAGCAGCCGACGCTCATCCTGCATGGCCGCGAGGACCACATCATTCCGCTCGAGGTTGCGGTTCGCATGCACCAGCACATCGCCGACTCGCAGCTGCACATGTTCGGAAACTGTGGCCACTGGGTGCAGCTCGAGCGCGAGGACGCCTTCCTCCATCAAGTCGAGCGCTTCCTCGAAGAGACGGAGTAACTCCGATGAGCGTCAATGGACTTGAGCAGCTTCTCTACGACCTCGGCGGCTCGGGCTCGATGCGCAAGCGCTATGCCGAAGCGGTCGACGCCTTCCTCGCGCGCTACGCCCTGACCGAGGATGAAAGGCGGCTCGTCCGCGACGAAGATGTAGCGGCGCTGTTCCGGCTTGGCGTCAATCCGATGTTGCTGATGGGCTTCTACATGGGGTTCCACGGCCCGGCATCGATGGGCGAATATTTGAAGAAGATGCCGACTCTGGCATCGACCCTGAAAAACTAGGAGCGTCCGGTGGGCAAGATTGTCGGCGGCTTCATCATGCCGCATGATCCATTGGTCTTCGTCAATCCGCGCAAGCAAGACCGCGACCATATCCTCGCCGCCTATGAGGAGATCCGCCGTCGTGTCGTCGCGCTGGAGGCGACGTCCGCCGTGATCGTCGGCGCCGATCACTATATCCTGTTCAATCCGAAATGCCTGCCGCCGATTCTGATCGGCCTCGGCGAAATCAACGGTCCCATCGATCAGTTGCCGGGCGTCGCCAACCGCCCCATCGCGCACAATGAGGAGCTGGCGCGCCGGATCTTCGACTATTCGCAGGACCATGGCTTCGACCTCGCGGTCGCCAAGGGGCTGGCGGTCGATCACGCCATCGGCACGCCGGCGCAGCTCTGCCTGCCCGCGGACGGCTCGGTGAAGACCGTACCGGTCTACATGGCCAGCGGCGTCGCGCCCTATGTCCGCACGCGCCGCGCCTACCAGTTCGGCCAGATGGTCAAGGCGGCGGTCGAAGGCTGGGACAGCGACGAGCGCGTCGTCGTCATGGGCAGCGGCGGCATCAGCCACTGGGTCGGCACCGGCGAGATGGGCAAGATCAATCCGGATTTCGACCGCTTCGTGCTGGATGCGATCGTCGCGGGCGATCCCGACCCGCTGCTCGCGCTTTCCGACGAAGAAATCCTGCGCCAGGGCGGCAATGGCGCCATGGAGATCCGGCACTTCCTCGCCGCCATGGGGGCCCTGCCCGGTGGGCGGGGCGAGGTCATCGCCTACAGTGCCTGGCCTGGCGGTGTCACCGGTCTCGGCTTCGCCGAAATTCGCGCTGCGGCCTGACACGCAATCAACGGAGATAAAGCATGGCGACCACGACGCCCCGCATCACCGAGCAGCGGTCGATCGCTCCGGACGAACTTCGTGCGCTCGTCGATGTCCAACAGGGCTGGATCGACCGAAGCATCTTCTGGGACCAGAAGATCTACGAGATGGAGATGGAGCGCATCTTCGCGCGCTGCTGGATCTTCGTCGCGCACGACAGCCAGTTGCCGAACGTAGGCGACTTCGTCACGACCTATGTCGGCGAGGACGCGGTAATCGTCGCGCGTGCGCGCGACGGGCAAGTCCATGCCTTCATCAACTCATGCAGCCACCGCGGCAACCGTGTCTGCTTTGCCGAGACCGGCAACGCGCGCCGCTTCACCTGCAATTTCCATGGCTGGTCCTACGGCCTCGACGGTGCGCTGGCAGGCGTCACCGCCGAGGGACTGTACAAGGACAATCCGACCTTCGATCGCAAGAAGCTCGGTCTGCACAAGGCGCGGGTCGAAAGTTACGGCGGCATGCATTTCGCCACCTTCGACGAAGGCGCCCCGTCGCTCGCCGATTATCTCGGTGACTTCCGCTTTTATCTCGATGTCCTCCTCGACAATGATCCGGGCGGGATCGAATTCGTCGACGGCAACATCAAGTCGCGGCTCAAGTGCAACTGGAAGTTCCCGGCCGAAAATTTCATCGGCGACGCCTATCATGCGACCTGGACGCACAGTTCCGCCCTGCATGCGCTGTTCGGCAAAGTGCCGGCGATGCGCGACGACCGTAGCTTCCAGGTCAACGCCAACGGCCATGGCTGGGAGTTCGGCCTCGACTTCGTCGGCAATGCCGCGACGCTGGGCGAGCCGGAGATCGTCGAATATCTGCGCGAGAACGAGACCCTGTTCGCCGAGCGTCTGGGCAAGATGCGCAGCCGCATGGTCGGGTCGCTAAGCTCGGCCACCGTCTTTCCGAACCTGTCCTTCCTCGCCGGGCACAACACGTTCCGTACCTGGAACCCCAAGGGGCCAACGGAGACCGAACTCCACACCTGGGTGTTCCTCAACAAGAATGCGCCCGAGTCATTGAAGGAAAAATATCGGCGCGGCGTGATGCTGACCTTCTCGCCCGCCGGCGTGTTCGAGATGGATGACGGCGAGAACTTCGAGCATTGCACCGCGTCCAATGCGGGCGTGGTGACGCGCCGCCGGCCGCTGCACACGGGTCTCGGCCTCGGCTCGGAGGTCGAGCATCCCGAGCTCGCCGGCCACGTGCATCGCAATCAGGTGAACGAGGCGAACCACCGCGCCTTCTACCAACGCTGGATTGACCTCATGACGGCACCGACCTGGGCCGACGTGCCGGCCCGGTAGACGCGATGACGGAGAGCGCAAACATGACTGCCGAGGGCGCGAGCGCGCCTATGGTCGATCGCCAGCTCGCATTCGAGATCGAGCAGTTCCTCTACCGCGAAGCGCGGCTGCTCGACGATGAGCGCTATGAGGACTGGCTTCAGCTGATGGCTGACGACATCCATTACTGGATGCCGGGAATCCAGGCCCGCTACCGCGCCGACAAAGCCGAAATCCTCAGTCCGACGCGAATGGCTTATTTCGACGACGACCTCGACTATCTGACGAAGCGCGTCGCGCGCGCGCGCCAGCAGACCGCCTGGGCCGAGGACCCGCCCACCCGCCATTTCCACATGGTGAGCAACATCGAGGTCGAGGCGACCGAGGTGCCGAACGAATGGGTCGTCCATTCGCTCGTCTTCAACCTGCGCCACCGCAACGAGGCCGAGGAACTGACGCTGACCGCGCGCCGTCGCGATGTCGTCCGACGTCTGCCCGACGGTACGCTGAGGCTGGCCAAGCGCCTGATCCGCCTGCAGCAGACCGTACTTCAGGCCAAGAACATCAACACCTTCCTTTGAGCTTCGTGTTGAGACGCGCTGCCACGCCGCGCACTGATTGGGGAGAGAGCAATGCCGACCGCCGAGCCCGCCACGAGCATTTACGCGGCGAGCCTCTGGACGCCATCCTACCTCGCCGGTGTTCCGCACGACATCGCGGTCGAGCCCAGGTCACTCCGGCATTTGCTCGACGCCGCCGTCGACGATTGCGGCGACCGGCCGTTCCTCACCTATCGTGACCGCACGCTGACCTACGCCGAGACGGCAAGCATCGTCGACGGTCTGGCCGCCGGCTTTCAGGCGCGCGGCGTCGCGAAGGGCGACCGCGTCGCGCTGTGCATGCCCAACCACCCGGCCTATGCCATCACGGTCTTCGCGCTGTGGACGATCGGCGCGGTTGGCGTCGGCCTCAACCCGCTCTACGCCGTCCCGACGCTTGCCGCGCAGCTGGCCGACTCCGCGCCGAAATTTCTCGTCACCGTCGACGATGAGGCGCTCCACTCGAAGCTTGCTCAGGCCTGGGGCGCGGCGCCCTCGGGCGAGATCCTGACGGTCCGTACCGACGCCGAGGATCTGATATCCGCCGGCCCGAAGCCGGCCATCGGAAACGCGCTGGCCGACCTGCTTCATGGCGCATCGGCGCCGGTGCGTCCGGATCTCGACCCCGCGGCCGACCTCGCCATGCTGCAATACACCGGCGGCACCACCGGCGTTCCCAAGGGGGCAATGCTCAGCCACGCCAACATCTACATCAACACGCACCAGATCGGCGCATGGTGGCCGTCGCTGGCGCGTGGTCTCGAGCGGGGTGCGGCCACCGCGCCGTTCAGCCACATTACCGGCCTGACCGGCGTCTTGCTGGTCGGGGTGGCCAATGCCGCCGAGATCGTCGTCATCGAGCGCTTCTCGCCGCAGGCGTTCTTCGAAGCTTCCCGCGGGCGCCCGTTCAGCTTCATGGCCGCGATACCGACGATGCTGGTCGCCCTCATGAATTCACCGTTCGTGAACGACATCAACTGGTCGTCAGTGAAGTTCATCCTGTCAGGCGGCGCGCCGACGCCGGTCGAGGTGCAGGCTGGGTTCCGCAAGGCCACCGGCATCACCGTCCAGCCCGGTTACGGGCTCACCGAAACCTCGCCCGGCGTCGCGGTGAGCCACCCGATACGCGCCGACGACGACGCGTCGACCGGCTATCCGCTGCCCGGCACGATCATCTCGATCCGCTCGACGACCGATCCGACGATCGAGGTGCCGCTCGGCACCCCCGGTGAGATCTGCGTCGCCGGCCCGCAGGTCATGAAGGGCTATTGGCAGCGGCCCGAGGAAACCGCCAATTCGATGGTGGGCGGCTTCTACCGGACCGGCGACGTCGGTTATCTCGACGAGACCGGCAAGTTGTTCATCAACGATCGGTTGAAGGACATCATCATCGCCAGCGGCTACAACGTCTATCCGACCAATGTCGAAAATGCGCTCTACCGCCACCCGGCGATTCAGGAGGCGGTCGTTCTCGGCATGCCGGACAGCTACCGCGGCGAGACCGTCGCGGCGATCGTATCGCTGAAGGCTGGCGCCGACACGCTGACGCTCGCCGATCTCACGGCCTTCCTCAACGACAGCCTGTCGCCAATCGAAATGCCCAAGCATCTCGAGGTGCTGCCCGAGCTGCCCAAGATGCCGACCGGCAAGCTGTCGCGCGCCATGCTGCGCGACCTGGTGCTGCGGCACCGGACCGATACGCAACGGGGCATGGACACCGCGTAGACCGAACGCAAGCGTATGGATTTTTTGCGGATCTCCCGGGATGCCGCTGCTGCGGGCTGAAATCCGTCCTGCTGTGCCGGGCAGCGAACGCGGCGGATAGCGTGCATGCACGGACTCATCGGCACCTCATCCGGCCGAAGTCCACGAGATTGCACGGGTGGGGGGGGGCGTGTCCGGGCTTATCTCGGGGCACTGGTGTCTCCTGCCCGCTGGAGACCGTCGATGACGAATTGCCGCAGTCGTGATGGGCAGGCGACATCGCAAATGCGAGACGTTCAGAAGGCTATTGACAGAGACACGCGAGCTGGAGATACAATACGACATCGTATGGCGGGACAAGCCATTTTTTCGAGCTGGGGAGGCATGTATGCAGGTTTTTGACGCAAGAACGGCGCGCGCCGGATTTGCAAACGCGGTATCCCATATGCGCACGGGCGCACTGGCGACCTTGCTGCTGAGCGTGTCGTCGCTGGCGCATGCGCAGTCGTCGGCCGGGACCCAGGCGGCGGACGCTGCTCCGGCCGGCGAAGCCCTCGACGGCGGCGAAGGCCTCGAAGAGATCGTCGTCACCGCACAGCGCCGCGCGCAAAACCTCCAGGATGTGCCGATCGCGACCACCGCGCTCGCGGCCGACGCACTGGCCCGCTCCAACGTATCCTCGACGACCGAACTGCAGCAGCTGACGCCGAACCTGCAGGTCAACGGCTCGTTCGAGCTGCTGCCCAAAATCACGATCCGCGGCGTCGGCACCAACGACTTCGCCGCCAACATGGCGGCCGCCGTCGCGACGAACATCGACGAGGTCTATATCGGCCTCGCGACTGGCCAGACGTTGCAGCTCTATGATCTGGACCGGATCGAGGTCCTCCGCGGCCCGCAGGGTACGCTTTACGGCAAAAACACCACCGGCGGCGCGATCAACTATCACACGAAGCGCCCCGACATGAACGACACGTCGGGCATGATCGCGGCGACCGTCGGCCGCTTCAATCGCGTCGACATCGAGGGCAATATCAACCTGCCGCTGGCGGATAATCTCGCGGCGCGCCTCAGCGTGATGTCGCGTGACCGCGACGGCTATTGGCAGAACGACTTCGACGGATCGAAGGGCCGCTATCTCGACTCGCGCGGCGCGCGCCTCCAGCTCCTGTACGAGCCGACCGACGCGGTCGAGGTTCTCGTGAAGGGCCATATCGGCAAGGTCAACACCGATTCGACCCGCCGTCAGCCGATCGGCGTGCTTGATCCCAACACCCCCGGCCTCCAGCTCATCGGCGGCGTCGACGTCGCAGGGTACCGCGGCTCGACCGAACCCAACCGGGGCGAGCAGGATCCGAACACCTACGAGAACGCGGAAGAGCAGGGGCTGATGGGTCGCGTCAGCGTCGACCTGGGCTTTGCCGACCTGGTTTCGATCAGCGCCTACGGCCGGGTCGAGCGCGCTGCGCTCGATGACGCCGACGGCGGCCGCTTCAAGATCCTCAACCACTTCTATGGCAACACGTCGGACTTCCTGTCGCAGGAACTGCGCCTCGGCAACAGCAGCGACAAGCTCACCTGGATCGTCGGTGCCCACGCCTATCGCGAGAAGCACGACGTCAACGTCGTCCTCGGCTTCTTCGAGTGCACGCTCGTCCCCGGCGAGTGCACCATTCGGCCGCAGGTCGCCCCGAATCCGGTGCCGCCCGGCCGCATCGCGGTCACCGGCTATGCACCCGGCAACGTCTTCCCCGGCGGCCCGCTCGCCGGCGTGCCGATCGCATCGAAGATCGATCTGCACTACGACCAGACCAATACCAGCTATGCCGGCTTCGGTGAGATGACCTATCATCTGACCGATCAGTTTTCGCTTACCGGCGGCCTGCGCTACACGTGGGAAGAGAAGGACATCGACGCGGTCTCGGTCTCGTCGCTGATCGCGCGTCCGACCCTGCCGAGCCCCTTCTTCCCCGGTTATGGTCTGTTCCAGGGTTCGAAGGCCTGGGACAATGTCTCGGGCCGCGCCATCCTCGAGTATAAGCCGAACGACGACGCGCTGTTCTACCTCAACGCCGGCACGGGCTTCCGCAGCGGGAACTGGAACGGCATCGGCTTCAACTCGCGCGCGACCATCGAGACCCCGGTCGACCCCGAGAAGCTGAAGAGCGTCGAGTTCGGAGCGAAGACCGAATGGTTCGATCGCCGCCTGCGCGCCAACTTCGCCGCCTTCTACTCGGACTATGACGACCTGCAGGTCGCGGTGTTCATCAATTCGGCGAGCGTGCTGGCCAATGCCGCGTCGGCCGAAATCTACGGCGGCGAGGCCGAACTGACCGCGGCGCTGACCGAAGGGCTCCAGGGTCGCGTCACCGCCGGCTACACCAACGCGAAGTACAAGAGCTTCAATGATGGTCGCGGCAACGACCTTTCCGGCAACACGCTCGTCAACGCGCCGAAGTGGACGATGAGCGCCTCGCTCGACTATGAGCGGCCGATCTCCGATACGTGGACATTCGGTCTCGGAGCCGACGTCCGCTACCAGAGCAAGGTCTACTTCACCGTGTTCAACTTCGACCACCTCGGTCAGAAGGCCTATGCCGTCGCCGACCTGCGCGCCGAGTTGAGCAACAAGGACGAGGGCCTCCGACTCGCCGCCTTCGTCGAGAACCTGTTCGACAAGGGCTACCGCGTCGACGGCAACCAGATCCGCGCGCCGTTCGGCATGGACATCGTGTCGTGGGGTCGGCCGCTCATGTGGGGCTTTTCGGCCAGCAAGAGCTTCTGACCATATCGGGGTGAGGGACGGGAGAGAGGGCGAAGGGCGCTGCGCGCCCTCTCGCCTCGGCCCTCCCCCGCGTGGAAAGATCGAGGTGCGCTGCTCCGGCGCCGGAGGCGTATCCCCGTGTAGAGTATGACGAGGTGACGGTCATGTTGCGCACAGATCCGGCCTATGCCCGACCGACGTTCGACACCGTCATCGACATGCTGTGGCACGCGGTGGAGACGGCATCTGACCGCGCCGCTCTTCTCGAGGGTGACCGCGCGCTCAGCTACCGCGCCTTCGGCGCCGCCACCGCGGCGCTGGCGCGGGACCTGATGGCGCTCGACGTTGTCGGCCAACGCGTCGCCGTGCTGCTGCCGACTTCGATCGAAGCCAATATCGCGATCTTCGCGGCGCTTGCCGCCGGTGCCCAGGTGACGATGCTCAACCCGGCCTATACCGAGCGCGAGCTGGCACCGCTGCTCGCCGATGCGGCCCCCCGCGCCCTGATGACGCTGTCGGGAGCCGAGGCGGAGGCTGAGAAGGTCGCGGCACGCCTCGGCATCGACCATGTTCTGACGCTTGGCGCGGGCGACTTGACGGTGGACAGGCTGCTCGCGCGCGGCGCGCCGCCGCCCCGCGTCGCCATCGATCCCGACAGCCACGCCACGCTGATGTTCACCGGCGGCACGACCGGCGTGCCCAAGGGCGTCGAACGGAGCCACCGCCAGCTCATGATGACGGTCGCCGCGATGCACGCGGCCTGGCCGACACGCGGCGACGTCGAGGTCTGGCTGAACGTTGCCCCCGTCTTCCACATCTGGGGCTTCCTCATGGGCTGCATGAACCCCGTCTACGGCCGCAGCCCGGTCGTCGTCGTCGCGCGGTTCAAGCCCGACGCGGTGGTCGCGGCCATCGAGGCGCACCGCGTCACCGTGTTCAGCGGCGGCCCGGCGGCGATCTATGTCGGTCTGCTCGGCGCCAGCAACTTCACCTCGGCCGATCTCGGCAGCCTGCGCCTCTGTCCGGGCGGCGGCTCGCCATTCCTCCTCGAAACGCTGATCGGCTGGGAGAAGGCGACGGGCGTCCCGATCCTCGAGGCGTTTGGCATGACCGAGGCCGGCCCCATCACCGCCAACCCGATCGACGGCACGCACCGCAACGGTTCGGTCGGCACGCCGCTGGAGGGAATCGAGCTGGAGATCGTCGACCTCGAAGATCCGGCGCGTCGCCTACCGGCCGGGGCATTCGGCGAGATCCGCATTCGAGGTCCGCGCGTTATCGCCGACTATCGCGGCCTGCCGGTACCGCCCGCGCCCGATGGCGAGCACAAATGGCTCATGACCGGCGACATCGGTTACCTCGACGAGCACGGCTTTCTGCATCTCGTCGATCGCAGGAAGGACATGCTGATCGTCGGCGGGTTCAACGTCTATCCGCGCGAGATCGAGGAGGTGCTCGTTCAGCACCCGGCCGTCCACGAGGCAGCAGCGGTCGGCATCGCGGACGCGCGCAAGGGCGAGGTGCCCGTCGCTTTCGTCGTCCTCTATCCGAACAGCGCCGCCGGCCCGCGCGAGCTGCTCGCCCACTGCGCCGAGCAGCTGGTCTCCTACAAGCAGCCAAAGGACGTCATCGTCCTGGACGCGCTCCCCAAAACCCCGGCGAACAAGCTCGACAGGAACGAGTTGATCCGCCGCGCGGGCCGATAGTCCTCCGAAGGAAGACACCATGTCCAAGGTCAAGGCGGCGATCATCGGCTCGGGCAACATCGGCACCGACCTCATGATCAAGATGCTCAAATATCCCGAGCAGATGGAGCTGGCCGCCGTCGTCGGCATCGACCCCGAGAGCGAGGGCCTGGCGATGGCGCGCGAGCGCGGGATCGCGACGACGCACGAGGGCATCGAGGGTCTGAAGCGGCTGCCCTGCTACGATGAGATCGGCATCGTCTTCGATGCCACCTCGGCCTATGCGCACAAGCTGCACGATGCCGCGCTGCGCGCCGACGGCAAGCGGGTCATCGACCTGACGCCGGCGGCGATTGGTCCCTTCACCGTGCCGCCCGTCAACATGGAGCAGCATCTCGACGAGGGGAACCTCAACATGGTGACGTGCGGCGGCCAGGCGACCATCCCGATGGTCGCCGCGGTCGCGCAGGTCGCGACGGTCCATTATGCCGAGATCGTCGCATCGGTGTCGTCGCGATCGGCAGGACCGGGCACGCGCGCCAACATCGACGAGTTCACGCGCACGACGGCGCGCGGCATCGAAGTCGTCGGCGGCGCGGCGCGCGGCAAGGCGATCATCATCCTCAACCCCGCCGAGCCGCCGATGATCATGCGCGACACCGTCTTCACGCTGTCGGAGGGCGCCGACGAGGAGGCGATCCGCGCGAGCGTCGAGGCAATGGTCAAGCGCGTCCAGGCCTATGTGCCCGGCTACCGGTTGAAGCAGGCGGTGCAGTTCGAGCGCTTTGGCGACAACAACCGGCTGAAGATTCCCGGGCAGGGCGAATTCACTGGCATCAAGACGTCGATCTTCCTCGAGGTCGAGGGCGCCGGCGACTATCTGCCGAGCTACTCGGGCAACCTCGACATCATGACCGCCGCCGCCAAGGCGACGGGCGAGCTTCTCGCCAAGCGCATCCTCGCCGGGCGAAAGGTCGCCGCATGAACTTCGATCCGCAGACCATGAAGCTCTACATCCAGGACGTGACGCTGCGCGACGGCATGCATGCGATCCGCCACATGTACGGCCTCGACCATGTCCGATCGATCGCCAAGGCGCTCGACGAAGCCGGGGTCGACGCGATCGAGGTCGCGCACGGCGATGGCCTGTCGGGCACCTCGTTCAACTATGGCTTCGGCGCGCATACCGACTGGGAATGGCTCGAAGCCGTCGCCGAGGTGCTGACGGCCTCGGTGCTGACCACGCTGATCCTCCCCGGGCTCGGTACCGTCGAGGAACTGAAGCGCGCCTACGCGCTCGGCGTGCGCTCGGTGCGCGTGGCGACCCACTGCACCGAGGCTGATGTCTCGAAGCAGCATATCGGCATCGCCCGCGACCTCGGCATGGACGTGTCGGGCTTCCTGATGATGAGCCACATGATCGAGGCCGACGCGCTCGCGCAGCAGGCGCAGCTCATGGAAAGCTACGGCGCACACTGCGTCTACGTCACCGACTCGGGTGGCGCGCTCGACATGGACGGCGTTCGCGCGCGCTTCGAGGCCTACGACCGCCTGCTCAAGCCCGAGACGCAGCGCGGCATGCATGCGCATCACAATCTGTCGCTCGGCGTCGCCAACTCGATCGTCGCGGCGCAGCATGGCGCGGTGCGGATCGACGCCAGCCTCGCCGGCATGGGGGCGGGCGCCGGCAACGCGCCGCTCGAGGTGTTCGTCGCGGCGGTCGACCGCAAGGGCTGGCACCATGGCTGCGATGTCATGAAGCTGATGGATGCCGCCGAGGAGCTGGTGCGTCCGCTCCAGGACCGCCCGGTTCGCGTCGATCGCGAGACGCTGACGCTCGGCTATGCCGGCGTCTATTCGAGCTTCCTGCGGCACGCCGAGAAGGCGGCGCTTGAATATGGTCTGGATGCGCGCTCGATCCTCGTCGAACTCGGCCGCCGCAAGATGGTCGGTGGCCAGGAGGACATGATCGTCGACGTCGCGCTCGACATGCTGAAGACCAGGCGGGCGATGGCTTAGCGCGGGCCCGCGTCGGTCGTCGGGCGCCCTTGTTGCAGCACCACCATACTGTACCGTATTGACATGTGATGTCGCTGCGATAGTGAAGGACGACGAAGAAGCGGGCAGCGGACCATGATGGCGCCCGCGCCGCTCTTCACCCGGAAGTCAGATGTCGATTGCTTCAAACAGCGGCTTACATGAGCGTCTCTAGTCCGAGCGAACGGCCGACGGTCGTCATCGGCGCCAATGCGGCGGGCCTGGGTGTCGCCCAAGGGTTGCGCGCGGCTGGGCACGACGGGCCGATCCTGCTTCTCGATGCCGATCGCGAGACCCCCTATCAGCGTCCGCCGCTTTCGAAGGATTTTCTTCTCGCCGACGTCGATCCCGAGCTCGTGCCGCTCGTGAACGACACGCAGCTTACCGATCTCCGCCTCGATCTGGCGCTGGGCGCGACGGTCACGCGGATCGATCTCGCGGGTCGCCGCGTCGAACTTTCCGATAACCGGAGGATCGAGGCGGGCCGCATCGTGCTGTGCACCGGTAGCCGGGCACGACGTCTGACCTTAAGGGGCGCCGATCTCGCCGGCATCCATCATCTGCGCGACGCAGCCGACGCGCGCCGGCTTCGCGCGGCGTTGCGCCAGGCTGAGCAGGTGGTCGTCATCGGCGCCGGGCTGATTGGCCTGGAGATCGCCGCAAGCGCCCGCCAGCTGGGGCTTGGGGTGACCATCGTCGAGCCAGCGCCGGTACCCGCGCTGCGCGCCTTCGGGCCCGCCGTCGGTGCGGCGCTGCTCGGCGCCCATCGCCGTCGAGGGGTGAACATCCGCTGCAACGTCGGAGTCGCCGAGATCGTCGGCAGCGGGCATGTGTCGGCCGTCCACCTTGACGACGGCAGCATCCTGCCGACCGACCTCGTGGTCGTCGGCATCGGCGCCACGCCGAACATCTCGCTCGCGCAGGATGTCGGCCTTGCCTGCGGCGAGGGTATCCGCGTCGACGGCTTCGGGCGCACCTCGGCCGACGGTATTTGGGCTGCCGGTGACGTCGCCGAAATCGCTCATGACGGCGCATCGTCGCCGCTGCGCCTCGAAAGCCTCCAGCATGCGCAGCTCCATGGCGCGGCGGTCGGCCAGGCGATGGTGGGCGCTGGCGCCGCCTATGACAGCATTCCCTGGTTCTGGTCCGACCAGTTCGATCTCAACATCCAAGCGGCGGGCAGCCTCGAAGGCGCGCCGACCGTGCTCCGCGGGGACGCGGAGAGCGAAAGATATTCCGCATTCTGGCTCCGCGAGCAGCGCCTGATCGGTGCCGTGTCGTGCAACCAGGGGCGGGACATGGGCGCCGCCAGGCGCCTCATCGCGCAGCGGACGGTGCTCAGCGTCGAGGAACTGGCCGAGCCCGGCAGCGACCTTGTCCAGCTCGCCCGCAGGAGCTGAACGGAGAAACGAGATGTACGTCGCGCAGCACGGAGTCACCATGAGCGGCAAGGATGCCTTCAAGTCCCCGACCGAAACGCTGATCCTCGTCGGCGGCCTCGACAGCATCGAGGAAGGCGGCGTGCGGAAGATCTGCGCGCCGTCGGCCGGGCCGATTTCGGTGTTCCGCGTCGACGGCGAACCCTACGCCATTGCCGACAAGTGCACCCACGGCATGGCCTCGCTCGCCGAAGGTTGGCTCGAGGGCTTCGAGATCGAATGTCCGATCCACGCTGGCCGATTCGACATCCGCGACGGGACGCCGCTGTGCTTCCCGCTAACCGTCCCCGTGGCCAGTTATCAGACCCGCGTCATCGACGGCCAGGTCTACGTCGTGCTGCCAGCCGCGCCGGGCGTCTGAGCCATTCTCGAGAAGGACTCCCCACGGTGCGAGGGGGCGCCCTATGGGATCCAGCCGCTACGCGGCTCACCGTGGCCCTCCACTGGAGAGGCAAGGTTCAGCTCGGCTCAGCCCTCGCGTTCGCGCAGCGCCTGCCGCGAGATCTTCAGATTCTCGTTGCGCGGGATTTCGTCGACCACTTCGAGCTTCTTCGGTATCTCCATCGGTGACAGGCGGGTCCGCAGGAACGCCTGCAGCACCTCCAGCGTCAGCTTGCCTTCGCTGCGCAGGCTGACGATCGCCTTCACCGTCTCGCCGCGATAGTCATCGGGCACGCCGATCACCGCAACCTCGCGGACGTCGGGATGCTCCAGGATCGCGTTCTCGACGTCGGTCGGATAGATATTATAGCCGCCGGCGATGATGACGTCCTTCAGCCGGTCGGCGAGGGTGACGACGCCATCCTGGGTCATCGAGCCCAGATCGCCGCTGCGGAAGAATCCGTCGACGAAGGCGCTCTCGGTCGCCTCCGGGCGGTTCCAATAGGCGCGCATCACCTGCGGGCCCTTGATGCAGATCTCGCCCACCTCGCCGGCGGGCATCCGCTTCGTCGGATCGTCGATCGCGCGGATTTCGACGTCGGTGAACGGCAGCGGGATCCCCGTCGCGCCGACATGCTCGCGCGCCGGCGAGGAATAGACGGCGGCCGGTGAGGTCTCGGTCATGCCGTAGATGGTGGTGATCCACACGCCAGTCTCGGCCTCGAAGCGCTTCTTCAGCTCGGGCGACACCGGCGCCGCGCCGCACTGCGCGCTCTTGAGGAACGACCAGTCGATCTTGCGTCCCGCCATGGCCGCCGCCTGGAGGATGCCCACGAACATCGTCGGCGCTGCCAAGAGGACGCTGATGCGATGTTCCTCGATGATATCGAGCGTGCGCGCCGGGTCGAAGCGCGGCAACGACACCAGCTCGCCTGCCATGTGGACGGTGAAATTCTGGATGGGACCGACACCCGACACATGCGTCACAGGGGCTGCCGACAGCATGATTTCGCGTCCCGGCTCCAGTTGCGGGAACCAGCTGTGCATCTGCACGGCGTTGACCGAAAGATTGCCGTGGCTCAGCATCGCCGCCTTGGGGCTGCCGGTCGTGCCGCCGGTATATTGCAGTACCGCGAGATCGACGAGCGGGTCGATCGCCGCTGCTTCGACGACCGCGCCACCGTCAATCAGATCGCCTGCCGCCACCCAGCGGGCGCCGGTGCCCGTCGGCCGGGTGACCGCGGTCGTCGGATCGCCGCTTGCTGCGCTGGCCACCACAACGGTCACCGGACGGCCGAGGGCCGCAACCAGCGCCTCGGCCTTCGCCAGCAGCTCCGGCGCATCGAGAGTCACCACCGCTTTCAGGCCCGAATCCTGCGCCTGGCCGGCAAGGCGCGCCACGGGGTAGAGCGGATTGAGTCCGACGCCGACCGCGCCAAGATGCCAGAGTGCGAAGCTGAAGATGGTGAAGCTCGGATGCGCCGGCGCCATATAGCCGACCCGGTCACCCTTCATGATCCCCAAGCCCGCGAGACCCGTTGCCACCTGACCCACGAGGCGCGCCACCTCGTCATAGCTCAGCCGGTCTGCGCCATAGGTGAGAAAGGGTCGGTCGCCAAAGGAAGCCACGGCGCGGTCGAGCAGCCTGGTGAGCGGGAAGGGCTCCGCCACGGTCAGCGCTGCCGCCGTGGGATTGTAGAAGCGCTGCCATGGACGTGCTTGTGGCGCAGCCGTGCCCGGCTGAGAGGAAAGCGGCTGCGTTGCCATGAAACACTCCCTAGAATGGCTCGCCGCTCGGATCGCATCGCTGCCGCACGTCGTGTCCGGCGCGCCTGATCTATCGATTCCCGATCCGGCGTACACGCGATCCGGAGATCGCGACCGCCACGCGTTGCTGGTTTAACATACGGATAGGTATCCTACCGACGATTTCTGCTTTCGAAAAGAGAGAAGATGTTCGGGGAGGCTAAATTCTCGTTCATAAATACGGCATTGAGATTCGAAAAAATGAGATGAGCCAATCCACCGATTCAGCATAACGCCGTTGCAAATGACCATACCGTAACGTATTCAATGCTCTAGAGCGGGCCACAGCCTGCGTCAGGTGGGGAACATCATGCGCGCATGGGTTGTGGAGCGTTGGGGTACCTTCGACGACCTGGTCCTGAAGAACATCGACATGCCGGTGCTGCGCCCGGGCGAGGTGCTCGTGCGCGTCGACAAGGCGGCGCTCAACTTCGCCGACGGCATCGCGCTCCGCGGCAGCTACCAGGTCAAGGTGCCGCCTCCCTTCGTCCTCGGGACCGAGGTCGCCGGCGTGGTCGTCGATGCCGGCGACAGCAGCGACGTGCGCAACGGCGACCGGGTCGCAGCGCAGGTCTGGTCGGGCGCTTACGGCGAATATTGTGCGATCGAGCGTTACCGCCTCATCCGGCTGCCGGAGGCCATGAGCTTTGCCCATGCGGCGGCGCTCCCGGTCTCCTACACGACGGCCTATGTCGGCCTGTTTACGCGCGGCGCGCTCTCTGCCGGCGAGACCGTGCTCATCCACGCGGCGGCGGGCGGGGTCGGGCTGGCGGCGACCCAGCTCGCCAGGTCGGCGGGCGCGCGCATCATTGCGACCGCCGGGTCGGCAGAGAAATGCGCCATCGCGCATGAAAATGGGGCCGACCATGTGATCAACTACCGCGATGGCGACTGGGTGGCGGCGGTGAAGCAGGTCGCGCCCAAGGGCGTCGATCTCGTCTTCGACCCCGTCGGTGGTGAGACGACCCTGGCAAGTCTGCGCGTTATCGGCTGGGGCGGCCGGCTGATGATCGTCGGCTTTGCCAGCGGCACGATCGCCGACATTCCGGCCAACCGTCTGCTCGTCAAGGCGATCTCGGCGCGCGGCGTCTATTGGGGGTTCGAGACCGACGGCGACAGCATCGCCGCAATTCAGTCAGACCTGATCGATTGCTACATCGCCGGGCGGATCAAGCCGCGCATCGGCGGGTTGGTGCCATTCGCGGAGCTGAAGGCCGGGCTTGCGGCGCTCGAGGCTGGCCAGACGAGCGGCAAGATGATTCTTGACGTGAATTCCTGAACTCCTGACCCTCGGTAGTGTCGAGGACTTCCCGTTATAGGTAAAGCCGCCGACAGCGGATTATCGGGCATCGGCAGGATGCGGCAGAGGAGGGGACGAGATGGCAAGGAGACCGACGCAGGCGAGAAGCGAGCAGGCCGAGCGGCTGTCCAAGCAGGATTGGGTCGAAGCCGCGCTGCGCCAACTCGGCGACGGCGGAGTCGCGCGCGTGCGGATCGAGGTTCTTGCCCGCACGCTCGGCGTGACCAAGGGCAGCTTCTACTGGCACTTTAAGGACCGAGACGCCCTGCTCGCCGAGATGCTGCGCCATTGGCAACACACGCTGACCTCGGCGGTCGGCAGCTTCGTCCGCACCAAGATCGAAGTTCCCAGGGAGCGGCTCGCCTTCATGCTCAAGCTGGCGACCGCCGATCGCCCCGACGTGCCCGGCGGGCCGGTCGAGCATGCGCTGCGCGAATGGGCGCGCAGTTCCGATATCGCCAGGCGCGCGTTGTCGGAGGTCGACACCGAACGTCTGGCCATCATGTCGGACCTTTATGCGGACCTCGGCATGTCGCGCCCGAAGGCGGCCGCCGCCGCGCTGATGGCGCTGTCGCACATCATCGGCGTGAACGTCATCCACCGCGAGACCGGGCTCCAGGCGCTGCGCGCGCAGCGCGAGACCTGCCTCGAATTCCTGCTCACCCTGCCAGAGCTCACCAAGAATCGGCCCGCCGCGAATGGCGACTGAGCCAGTCCGCCCCCAATCTGAAGACGAGTTCGCATTAGCCTGCTACCACCGCCATTCAGTCCTGCGAACTGGTCTCCCTCGGCCGCGGTAGGCGACAAGCCGCCGAAAAGCCGCAGAAATTTTGAGACATCTTGCCGTTGGCGGCGGCATTTCATGCCCGTAGTGCCTGCCCATTCGCGCCTTTTGGCACCTCAGTCTCTGGCCGGCATTCGGGCGGTCCGAATTCCCTGTTAAAAGCGTTCTCCGCAGCTGAAGTGCCGCACAGGGCTCATGCGCTATCGAGAAGCGTCGCGCTCTCAGCGCGTTAGTTACGCCGAAACGCAGGGAAGCAGTAGTTTCGGAACAGGGAATTCGATTCCCTGAAACAGGGAAATGCGCGCAGCGGATCAGGGATTGCTGGACGCCGGATCAGGCTGCGCCCACCGTCTTGCTAGAAGCCGAGGAGCTGCCGCTGCTCCGCCCAATGAATCGGGACGTCTGTGCGCATCAAACGCTCCAGGGTCAAACTCGGAGGTTGGCGACCCTCAACGATCGCCTTCTGGATATCGGGCGCTAGGAACGCGAGCCGAGACATTCGGCGGACGTAGGAATCGGTCACATCCCGCTCGACCCCGTCGAGCACGACCGTTGGTTCGGACGAGGCCTTGGCAAGCCGCACCAGCGCGTGCGCCCGCGCGAGACCGCGCACCAGTGATGCGTCCACCCTTGGCTCGCCAACGACTCGATGGCCATCCACACGGACAATATGTGAACGGCCACCCCAGGCCCGCAGTTTGGCGTGCGTCCTAATTTCCAGTTGGCCGTCTTCCAGGGCGTGAACTCTGTCGGCCGGATCGAGCCGTTCGACCTTCGCTTTCCCGCTCGGGCGGACGCCGATCGTAATTTCAGTGGCATCGACTTCGACAGAGATGAGCTGGCCGCGAGCTTCGCACCAGGTCGTTGCTATCTTCGCTAGAGATAGCCGTTCGAGAACCAGCTTCTCGACCAGCGGCGCTGCCACGCGGACCATCCCATCGTCGCCGCGCCGGCCACCGACCTGAAGCGGCGCGGAGACATAGTATCGATAGACCCGGCCGTGGCGGTTGCGGGCTGAGACGGGCGTCATTGCACGTCCCTCGCCGTCTAAGATCAGACCCGTCAGCGGAGCTCGCGATACCGTCACCTTTCGATCGACACGTTCGGCCCGATTTTCGGTGAGCAGTGCCGCGGCTCTTTCGAAAACCTCGCGCTCGACGATGGGCGGATGTTGCCCAGGGTATGTTTGCCTATCTGCGCCCCGGCACGATGCCTTCCAGTTGATGTTGCTTGAGAGACGCTGAGAGGCTGCTAGGTCGCCGTCTGCGTCTTGCGGGAAACGTTGCGAAGGATGACGAGCGTCCTTCGGCCAACAGCGGTCGTCAGTTCGATAATCGGAAGGATGTCGAGGCCGGCGCGCCGAGAGTTGTAGCTGCCGCGCTCCGCGAGCGCTGTTTAGATGACAAGCTATGTATCGACACGCCGGCTGAGAGAGGGCAATCGATTCGCCCGACATTTACTCCCCTTCAGTCACCGTTTCGAGGCACTCATGAGCCCGCACGTCGACATGGACCGCTTCGATGTCACTTGTGCGTCGGACATTCGTCCTGCAGCCGAAGCGCTATCGGAACTCGCGTTGACGCTCGGCCCGTACAGAGCGGTTGTATCGCATAACATCGCATCGAAGCAGCCGATGGTCGATGCAGATGGTGCGATACTCGCATCGGCCGTGTTCGGATTTGATGCTGTCGACGACTGGTGGCGAGATCCGCAGCTCGCTCTTCATTCGCCGGTCGCACGGGCCTGTCGCTATGAGAGTGAGCCGTTCTGGCTGAACGCGAAAGCAATATTTCCGCGCTGCCCTAATCCCTATCTCGACGAGATCGACCTCACACTGTTTGAGGCGCTTGCCGTTGGTCCCGCGATGATCGTCGTGCCGGTCCACTTGCCATTTGGACAGATCGGTTTGGCGGCGTACGCGTCCGCTAAGTCAGGCTCCGCGGATCAATCGAATGCCTTTGATGACCATGCCGACCTCTTGGCACTCGCGAGCCGGCGATTCATCAGCGGCTACGCAAAGGTAATGCGCAATCGCCGGTGGGTTCCGTCGAACTGCCGGCTGACGAAGCGCGAGATCGAATGCCTACGCTGGGCGGCGATCGGCAAGACCGATACCGAGATCGGCCTCATCATTGGACGACGGCACTCGACCGTCCGCTTCCACGTCAACAATGCGATCATGAAACTCGATGCGGTGAATCGCGGCCAAGCCATCTTCAAAGCCGGCCAGTTGGGATATCTCGGTTTGGCGTAGCGCTTCGCCGCCAATAGTTAATCCGATTGCGGCTATGCGGCCAGACGGGGCGCGAAAGAGCTGATTGAAAAACGATGTTGACCGCGGCCGCGGCGCGCGTGTCGGTCCTTCATTCAGGACACCTCATCATCATTATCTTAAAACTCTGCTCCCATTCGAAATGAGAAAGGGTGCCGCCGCGAAAACCTCTAGAAGAGGAAATCCTTCGCGGCGGCGGTGCGTCATCGCTGCCGGCTATTGGGGGCGCCACTGCTGCTGTAGGAGGGAAGGGCCTAATGAGGCCGAGAAGTTCCGCGTCTTCTTCGAAGCGGCTGGCTAAAGGTTCGTGCTGTATAGAACTCGGGCGCCGCCCATCGCCTGCTGCTTCAGCCCTATGGCTTCAGGAACGACCTGATCCACATAATAGGTGGCAATGCTGGCCTTCGCCTCAACGAACGCCGATCTGGTTGGCTCTCTCAATGCTGATCGCGCTTGGAGAAGCATTTGCCAGCCGCTCACAAGCACCGACGTCATCGTAAGGAACGGATAGGCGCCTGCTAGCCGATCATTCACATCGGCCGAAAGCATCCAGCTGAGAACGGCTTCCACCGCGGACAGCAGTTCGGCGAGCAGCCGATGATCGCCGGCGCCTTCTCTGATTTGGTCAAGTAAACACCGCAGTTCGGAGCCGCTATCAGCGACAATCTTGCGGGTCACAAAATCCACCGCTTGAACGCCGTTGGTGCCTTCATAGATCGGTGTAATTCGCACGTCGCGGTAGTGTTGGGCTGCGCCAGTCTCCTCGATGAAACCCATGCCGCCATGTACCTGGATGCCAAGGGAAGCGACTTCGCAGCCGACATCGGTCGCGTAGGCCTTCGCGAGAGGGGTCAACAAATCCAGTCTTGCCTGTGCTCCCTCGATGCCGGCGTGAGCCCGGTCGACCTGCCCGGCGGCGTGGTAAACGAGCGCGCGCGCGGCCTGCGTCAGCGCGGACATCCTGACGAGCATCCGCCGCACATCGGGGTGTTCGATGATTGGCACGGGCCTGCGCCCCGAGGAGCCGTCGGCGCGCGGCGACTGAACACGCTCCCGCCCGTAGGCGATGGCTCGCTGAGTAGCTGCTTCCGCGACCTGGACACCTTGATTGCCAACGTTGAGACGCGCGCAGTTCATCATCGTGAACATCGCCCGCATTCCGCCCATCTCGTCGCCGAGAATCTCTCCGACACATCCGCCGTTGTCGCCGTAGCTCATCACACAAGTCGGTGATGCATGGATGCCCATCTTGTGCTCGATCGAGACGCATCGGACATCGTTCGGCTCGCCAAGCGCCCCAGTTTCATCGATGAGGATTTTGGGGACGATGAAGAGTGAGAGGCCTCGCGTGCCGGCAGGCGCGCCAGGCGTTCGGGCCAGTACGAGGTGAACAATGTTATCGGCGAGCTGATGCTCGCCGTAGGTGATGAAGATCTTGGTGCCAAAGATGCGATAGGTGCCATCGGCGTGCGGCTCGGCCCGCGCGGACAGCGCGCCTACATCTGTGCCGGCGTGCGGCTCGGTCAGGTTCATGGTGCCCGACCATTCGCCCGAGATCATCCGGGGCAGCCAGCGTGCACGCTGCTCGTCGCTGCCGTGGGCCATAATCGCCTCGACTGCGCCGGTCGTCAGCCCGTGGATAAGGCTCAAGCCAAGGTTCGCCGAGCCCAGATCCTCGCTGGTCACGCTCGCGAGCGAAAACGGCAGGCCCTGCCCGCCAAACGCGGCCGGACCGTCGAGTGCGGCCCATCCTTTGCTCACGTGCGCTTGATAGGCCTCACGAAAGCCAGCCGGATGATGAACCTTGCCCGCCTCCCAGCGTGCTCCCTCGGTATCGCCGATGCGGGAGAGCGGCGCGTAAATACCTTCAGCGAAGGCGCCGGCCTGGGTAACGATCGCTTCGACGAGGTCGGGCGTGAGTTCCCCGGCATGAAGCGCCGTGAGCTCGTCGATGCCGGCTGCATGCTTCAACGCGAACAGCTGCTCGGCGACGGGAGCGCGGTAGGTCATGTGGGGAGATGCTTTCAGATGGGGAATTCAAGGCCGCCCCAAGGGCGGCCTTGTGGGGAGGTCAGTATCGGTGGCTCAGCCGCACGCCATAGGTACGGGGCGCGCCGACGTGCCGAGCAAGATTGTCAATCTGGCGGAACGTGTCCGTCCAATAATATTTGTCGAAGACGTTCTTCACCCAGAGCGTCAACCGCCAGTCGGAGGACACGCCCGCGATGCCGATCTGCGCGTCGACCAGTGCATATGGGTCGATCTCGACGAGGGGAGATTTGCCAAAGGCGCTGGTGGACCTGCTCTGGTAGCTGACGTTCGCGCCAATGAAGCCGTTCAACCTGTCCGATAGCGGCGCTTCGTAGTCGAAGTTGCCGTTCAGCGACCACTTCGGAGAGAACGGGTAAGGGTCTCCGGCAAAGTTCACGACAACGCCGAACGGGTCGTAGTTGCTGAAGCTACCGTTGACCTTGGTGTCGAGATAGACCGCGCTCGCGCCAAGGGTCAGCTCGTCGGTCGGGCGCGCGGTGAGGCTCACCTCGGCGCCGAGCGCCCGCGACTTCGGCACGTTCACGAGCGCTTCGCTGGCGCCGAAAACACCCGATGGGTCCAAGATACGCCCCCGGAGCTGCTTGTCGTCATACTTATAGTAAAAGACCGCCGCGTCGACGTGGACGAACGAGCCGAGATCGACCTTCGCGCCGCCCTCGACCGCCATCACCGATTCCTGGATGACCGGCGACAGCGAGATCGATGTGGTGGCGTTGATGTTGGGGAAGTTCCCCGATTTATAGCCGCGGCTGGCGGTCAGATAGAGAAGCGATGCGCTCGTGGGCTCGAAGTTGACACCGAGCCGCCATGAGACGTTGTCCTCATTGAGGTTGTCACGAACCAGGCCCGGGTTGAACGTGATGCGATCAAGCGTGGCGCAGGTGCCACGCGGGATGGAGATCACGGCCGGACTGCCGGGGAGGCTGGCCTTGGTCCGGGTCTGGATGACCGTCAGGCCGGCGGCGAGGTTTCCGTCGACGTCTCGCATGCATCCAGAGAACCGGTTGCGGGAATCGGTGTAGCGCACGCCGGCCGAGACGCTCAGCTGGTCCGACAGCTCGAAATCGACGTTGCCGAACGCCGCCTTTGTCGTGATGCGCGCATTGGTGAGCGCGATGACGGATTGGAAGGGCTGAAGGCCAAACGCCGTGAACGCGTTCGCGCTCGATGTGAGGCCGAGGAAGCTCTCATTTGCCTCGGTGGTGTCATCGACCGCATAACTGCCGCCAAGCAGCCAGTTCAAGCGGTCGTCCGCCGCCTCGCCGCTGAGGCGCAGCTCCTGAAAGAACGACTCGATCTCGCCGGTCTGGTGGACGGAGAAGACGTTGAGCGCGCTGCCGTCGGTATCTCGCACATTGTCCTGATCGAAATACTGATAGGACGTGATCGAGTTCACGCTCATGGCGTCCGACAGCTCGTACTCCAGCTGGACGGACGTCTGGAAGTAGTTCTGCTTGCCGGCGAGCGAGAGCGTCGAATCCCAGTCGGCGGCGCCTGGCTCCTGCGGGGCCAGCGTTTGCGCGCCGACGATGGGCCGTAGCCGCGCTGGCGACTGAGGCGTGACACGTAGGAGCGCCGCTGCAACCGTGTCCGACCGATCACGGAAACCGTTCACGTTGAGCATGAAGCTCAGCCGGTCGCTTGGCTCGAGATCGACAAGCAGCCTTCCCCGGATGAGGTTCTGCTCGCCGTTGCGATCGTCGCGGCTGTAGCTGTGCTGCCAGTCGCCGCCAAAGTCGGCGCTGGCGGCAAGACGGACGCTGCCGATATCCGATAGAGGACCGCTTGCGAAGCCTTCCGCCGAGAAGGCGCCGAAGCGTCCGAATCCGATCTCACCCCCGGCGCTCGGCTCCGACGTTGGCTTAGCCGCGATGTAATTGATGGCACCGCCTGTGGAGTTCTGGCCATAAAGGGTGCCCTGCGGGCCCTTCAGCACCTCGACACGCTCAAGATCGAGCGTTGCCGCTTTCGCCATGATCGGAAAGGAGTAGCCGACCTGATCGAGGTAGATGCTCACGGCAGGAGAGGCGGCCAGCGACTCCTCGTAGAAGCCGACACCGCGGATGGTGTAGATCGGCGAGCCCTTCTGGCTCTCAGCGAACGTGAATCCCGGCACGAGGCGCGCGAGGTCGCGGACGTCGGAAACACCTTGCTCAGTGAGCTGGTCGGCCGACAGCGCCGAGATGGACATGCCGACGTCGTTGATCGCCTGGCTCCGCCGGTTGGCTGTCACCACAATCTCGGATACCGTCTCCTCGGTGGTCTCTTCGGAGGCCGAGGCCGCTGCGACGGCGGGGTCAGCGGCCGCTTCCTGTGCGCCGGCGGCGGCTCCCCATATCAGCGCGATCGCGGAAACCGCCACCGCGCGGATTGGCGTCTTTACAGAACTTTGCATCGGTACCTCCCCCAAGAGTGGGCGTCGCCTTTAGCGGCTGGCTCCACTTCGTCATTATTAAACCACTGCTTGTTTAAGCGTCAATAGGGTGCGCCTTTTGCCTAGGAAATCACTTGACCAAGGCGATTTAAACAATCATCGATTTAATAACGAAAAAGGGGAGGATCGATGCGCTGGAAGCTGATGACCGACTCAGGTCTGCAGTCGCGCTATCGCGATGACAATCATTGGCGCGACGAGACCGTCCTCGAGCGATTCGCCAAGGCCGCCTCAGAGCGCGGTGACCAGCTTGCCATCGTCGACTACAGGTCGGACGGCAGCCGCTACGCCATCTCCTACGCCCGCCTCGATGAGGCACGCCGCCACTGGGCGGCCCTTTTTCACAGGCTTGGTGTCCGGGCGGGCGATGTCGTTTCATTCCAGCTCCCCAACTGGTGGGAATTCGCTGGTCTGTACCTGGCGTGCGAGACGATCGCCGCCGTGGCAAATCCACTTATGCCGATCTTTCGCTCGCGCGAGCTGGCGACAATGCTCAACATGGCGGAGAGCCGTGTCCTCATCACGCCGGCAGTGTATAGGGGCTTCGATTATCGGCCGATGGCGCAGGACCTGCGCGCGGAGGTGGGGTCGCTCGAGCATGTGCTCACGGTCGACGACCTGCACGACCTGACGGTGGCAGAGGAAGGCGCGCCGATCCCCGTAGTCGACGCGGGTGCCGATCGCATCGTCGAGCTTCTCTACACATCGGGCACGACCGGCACGCCTAAGGGCGTCACGCACACCGGCAACACGCTCTTCGCCGCGCTTCGTCCCATTATCGAGACGCTCAAGCTGACAGCGGACGACGTCGTTTTCATGGGATCGCCGCTCGGTCACCAGACGGGCTTTCTCTACGGAATGGTGCTGCCGCTCGTCCTGGGCGGCTCCGCTGTGTTTCAGGACGTATGGGACGCCGAACGGGCAGTCGAGATCATGGCTCGTGAACGCGCCACGTTCACGATGGCATCGACGCCCTTCCTCTCCGATCTGGCGAATCCGCAGGTGATCGCTGATCACGACCTGTCGGCATTTCGCGTCTTCATCTGCGGCGGCGCACCTATCCCGCGGCCCCTGGTGCAGCGCGGCGAGGAGCTCCTTGGCGCCAAGATTCTTTCGCTGTGGGGAATGACCGAGTTCGGCGTGGTCACGCTTGTGCGGCTGGACGACTCGCCGATGAAGGCATCGAGCACGGATGGGGCCCCACTACCTTCGCTTGCCGTGAGGGTTGTCGATGATGAAGGGCAAGCCGTGCCTTCTGGCGTGGATGGACATCTGCAGGCGAAGGGGCCGTCATGCACTGTCGGCTACCTAAACCGGCCCGATCTCTACCAGGTCGACAAGGAGGGCTGGTTTTGGACCGGTGACCTCGCCGCGCTCGACGCCGATGGCTACATCAGAATTTCCGGCCGTAGCAAGGACATCATCATCCGCGGAGGCGAGAACGTCCCGGTGGTTGAGGTCGAGATGCTTCTCGCGCGCCACCCTGCTGTCCGCGACGTGGCGATTGTGGGTATGCCGGATCCGCGCTTGGGCGAACGCGGATGCGCGTTTTTGGTCTTGCAGCCGGGCTCAACCTTCGGACTGGACGCGATGCGCGCCTTTCTTGCCGCCGAAGGCATGGCGAAGAACTATTGGCCCGAGCATGTCGAGGTGCTCGGAGAGCTGCCGAGAACGCCAAGCGGCAAGGTTCAGAAATTCCTGCTTCGCGATGCCGCGGCCAAGGTGGAGGCGCCAGCCTTCGCAGAGTTTGTCGGATGACCAGCTTTGGGATCTACCGGCGAGCGATCGAGATCGCGCTCGATGCGGACCGTGGCCATGCGGAGATGGCCGATGACGCCCATCATTTCGCCGCCTCGATCTCCTTTGAGGGCGGCTTGGTCACGCAGGTCGTCGGTTACGCGATTCGCACGCCTTGGACCCTTTGTCCCAGCGCCACGGAGCAGCTGCGCCAGCTCGAGGGGGCTAAAGCTCCAGGTGATGCGCGAGCGTTGCGCGCAGGTTCCAAGCCTGAATCGCAATGCACCCACATGCTCGATCTTGCGCTCCTTCTGATCCCGCTGGCGACTGGAGCACGGCTTCGCCGTCGCTATGACGCCACGGTGCCGCTCGACAGCCCTGAGCGGCGCACCGTTACGCTCGACCGGGACGGGACGCGGCTACTGACCTGGGAGATGGAGGGCGACACTATCGTGTCGGGCGGAGCGTTCGCGGGATCGCATCTGCGCGATGTCGTATCCTGCGCTCGGCGAGTCGATCCGCAGCCGGGGCTGGCCGAGGCAGCCGGGATCTTGCGCAGAGCGATCTTCACGTCGATCGCGCGGACGATGGACCTCGACAAGGTCCATGACGCGAGCGCGCTGGGCGACATCGTCGGCCCCTGCTTTGTGTTTAGGCCTTCTCACGCAGAGCGAGCGCGGCGGATGCTAGGATCGACGGTGAATTTTACGCACAGTGGCGCGCCTCCGCTTCAAGGCGCCCCTGCGCACGCGGCGGTCGGCAACCGGGGAGGACGCAGGTGACAATTCTCGATTTCTTCGACCGCGCTGTCGCTCGCTCGCCTGACAAGCAGGCGGTCGTCACATACTCGTCGTCAGGCGTGAGCCGGCTCACCTATGGAGAGCTCGAACAACATGTCTCGTCCATCGCCGGCAATCTTGCGCGGTTGGGCCTGGGCCGCGGCAGCGTCATATCCTATCAGCTTCCCAACTGGTGGGAGGCGATCGCGCTTCATCTTGCGGCGGTTCACATTGGCGCCGTCTCCAACCCGCTGATGCCGTTCCTTCGCGAACGTGACCTCCGTTTTATGCTCGAGCTGGCCGAGACCGACCTCCTCGTCGTGCCCAAGACATTTCGTGGCTTTGATCACGAAGCGATGGCGGCGAGCCTCAAGACCGCCGTTCGCGGGCTGCAGCATGTCAGGGTCGTGGGCGGCGGCGGCAGCGAGGCGTTCGAGCATCTGTTGTCAGGTCCAGCTCCGGCATCAGGGCGCGCGACGATAGGTGATGAAGACATAATCCAGTACCTCTTCACCTCTGGAACCACGGGCGAGCCGAAGTGCGTGACGCACACGAGCAGATCGCTTCTTAACATGGTGGGACATGCCGCCGATCGCTTGAGCATGTCGGAGCGTGACATCATATTCATGGCGATGCCGCTGTCGCATCAGGGCGGGTTCCTCGCCGGGTTCTTGCTCCCCGTCTCGACTGGCGCCACGAGCGTTCTCCAAGATCAGTGGGAAGTCGGTGCGGCGGTCGACATCTTTGCGAGCGAGCGTGTGACGATGACGCTCGGGGCGACGCCATTCCTGGCGGACATGGTGGACAGGGTTTCAGCGAGCGGGACGGTGCTACCCGACCTGCGCGTCTTCCTCACTGCGGGCGCCCCCATCCCGCGGGCGCTTATTCAGCGCGCTCGGGCTGCATTTGGCGCCCGAATCATTCCAAGCTGGGGAATGAGCGAGAATGGCTTCGTCACGATGGCGACGCTCGACAGCCCCGACGACAAGATCTTCAACACCGATGGATGCGCGATCCCAGGGATGGAGGTCCGCATAGCCGATGAGGACGGCACAACGCTGGCGGCCGATGAGGAAGGACGGCTCCTCGTTCGCGGCCCAAGCCAGTTTTCAGGCTATCTTAAGCGGCCTGAGCTGAGCCGCCTAGAGCCGGGCGATTGGTTCGATACCGGCGACCTCGCTCGCATGGACGATGACGGATACATCAGGATCACCGGCCGTACGAAGGACCTCGTGATCCGCGGTGGCGAGAACATCCCGGTCATTGAGATCGAGCAGTCGCTCCACCGCCACCCATCGATATCGGAGGTCGCAATCGTGGGGATGCCCGACGATCGCCTCGGCGAGCGCGTATGTGCGTTCGTCGTCACACGCGAAGGCGCGTCGATCGCGCTCGCCGAGGCGATCAAGCACCTCAAAGAGTCCGAAGTCCCGAAGTCCTACTGGCCAGAGCACCTCGTCTGCATCGGCGAGATGCCTCGCACGCCGACAGGCAAGATCCAGAAGTTCGTCCTTCGTGATCAGGCGAAGGAAATCTCCAATCGTCTCCGAGAGGCGATCTGATGTCATTCGAGCTTAAGGGCGCCCGCATTCTGGTCACTGGTGGCACGTCCGGGATCGGCTTGGCGTCGGCCACGGCGTTCGCCAAATATGGTGTGAGCCGGATCGGGCTCGTTGGACGCGACGTGGAGCGCGGCACGGCGGCAGCCGCCCGCGTCGCCGAGCACTGTGGCGACGTGACTTTCCATAGCTGCGACACACTAGACCGCGCGTCAGTAGAGAGGACGGTCTCCCAGTTCGGTAGGGTTGATGTGCTGCTCAACTGCGCAGGAGTCGGCGGCCATCACGCCCCTCTCCCCTTCCTGGATCAGGACCCAGCCGAATTTCGCAGCGTCCTGGACACATCGCTCCTCGGCATCCTCTACTTCTGCCGCGCGGTGCTTCCGGGAATGCGGGACCAGGGGCAGGGTGTCATCCTCAACACCGGCTCGGATGCCGGCAAGGTGCCGACCCCGGGCGAGACAGTCATCGGCGGCATGATGGCGGCGGTGGCCATGTTTAGCCGTGGCCTCGCCATGGAGGTCTCGAGGCACAACATCCGGGTGCATGGGCTCAGCCCATCAATTGTCCAGAACACCCGATCCTACGACATGGTGATGGGGCAGGAGTTCAGCCGGAAGCTCTTCGCGAAAGCTGAAGGTCGGGCACGGCTGGGCGTCGTTCAACCTGAGGATCTAGCCGAGCTCGCTGTGTTCCTCGCCAGCCCCGCCGCCGCGCGGATGACGGGACAGGTTATCAGCGTCAATGGCGGCATCTCGGCTGGCTAGCACCATGGTGGCTTGCTACAGCGTAGCAGTATGCCGATCCGGGCGATGACAGATGGGCGCAATGACGAGCAAACCTCGAGTCAAGAACGCGCTGACGCGGGCATCGGAGCCCGGCGCTTCAAAGCGGAAGGGACGTCGGCCTGGCCGCCCATTCTCCGATGAAAATTTCGATGGTCGCGAAGCGCTTCTAACGACCGCTCACGAGCTGCTTCAGGAATCACATGGCCTTCCTGTCTCGATGAACCTCGTCTGTGAGCGAGCCGGCGTGAACCAAGCGATGGTCAGCTACCACTTCGGGGGCAAGCATGAGCTGATGGTCGCGCTCTTCGAGCGGGTCTCCGCGACCTGGGGTCCGCCACTCGAGGAGCTACTGGAGCTCGACGTGGAGCCTACGCGCAAGCTTGAGATCCATATCCGTCAGATCGTACGGAACTACCAGAAGTACCCCTACATCAGCCGCCTCCTCACAGAATTGCAGCTGACGAGCGACCCGGAGCTTCAAAAGCGCCTCAGCAACAGCTTTGTCGATGACCTGCTGAAGTTCTACGGCCAGATCATCAAGGACGGCGTCGCCGAGGGCACGATGCGCAAGATCGAACCGGTCAACATGTTCCTGTCGATCGTGGGCATGTGCGAATATCTCCACGTCGCCATGCCGATGCTCGGCGCCGGCCTTGGCATCAAGGTCGACGACGAGTTCGAGGCAAGCTTCGTGAAGCACACAACGACGCTCGTGCTCGAGGGCGTCACAGCAAAGCGATAGGATCGGGCTCGAGGCGTACAGCGTTGACCACGCAAATCGCATTGATTAAACATGTGTTGGTTTAATTAATGGAGTCGATGTCTGAGCGACGCACCCACCTTTCCGCATCTCTTCTCGCCGATCCGTATTGGAGGGTTGGTCCTGCCGAATCGGATCGTGATGGGATCGATGCACACTCGGCTCGAGGAAGCGGATCCCAGCGGGAGCCGGCTGGCGGCGTTCTATGCTGAGCGCGCTGCCGGCGGCGCCGGACTCATTGTCACTGGTGGTATCTCTCCGAACGCTGCTGGGGTGTCCTTTGAGGGTGGCGCGCGTCTCGACTGTGAATCGTCGATGCTCGCTCATCGCCATGTCACATCAGCTGTGCACCGCAGTGGCGGCCGCATCGCCCTCCAGATCCTGCATGCGGGGAGGTACGGCGTTGACGGTCTAGCGGTCGCGCCGTCCGCGCTTCGCTCGCCGATCTCCAGCGTCACGCCGCGCGAGATGTCCGCTTCCAACATCCGAGAGACGATCGGCGATTATGCGCGGTGCGCGGCGCTTGCGGAAAGCGCTGGCTACGACGGCGTGGAGATCATGGCCGGCGAGGGGTATCTGCCGAACCTCTTCCTTGCGCCTCGGACGAACCGGCGCGTTGACGAATGGGGCGGCGACCTCGCGCATCGAATGCGCTTCACGCTGGAGGTCACAGCGGCCGTGCGGGGCGCGACCCGGCCCGACTTCGCGGTAATCCTCCGCCTGTCCCTGCTCGACCTTGTCGAGGACGGCTGCGACTGGAGAGAGATTGTCGAGCTTGCACGACAAGGAGAAGAAGCGGGCGCTGACGCGATCAGCACCAGCATTGGCTGGCACGAGGCGCGAGCGCCGACTATCGCGACGCTCGTGCCGCGCGCCGCCTTCACGTGGGTTACGCGCCGCCTCAAGGGTGAGGTCGCGATCCCGCTCATCACCTCGCATCGTATCAACGACCCGGTCGTCGCCGAGACGGTGATCTCCCGAGGAGATGCCGACATGGTCTCGCTGGCGCGGCCGTTTCTCGCCGATCCTCACTTCAGCGCGAAGGCACGCGCGGGCGATCTCGCGTCGATCAACACCTGCATCGCCTGCAATCAGGCCTGTCTCGACCACTACTTCAGTGAGAAGGTGGCATCCTGCCTCGTAAATCCTCTCGCCTGCCGCGAGACGGAAATTGTCCTGTCGCCCACGATGCGACCGAGGCGCGTCGCGGTTGTCGGCGCCGGACCGGCGGGGCTGGCGTTCGCGGCTTCAGCCGCGGAGGTCGGCCACAAGGTCACTCTGTTCGAAGCCGGCTCGGAAGTCGGAGGGCAGTTCAACCTCGCAAAGCTGATCCCGGGCAAGGAAGAGTTCAGCGAGACAATCCGATACTTTCGTCACCGGGTCGACCAGCTTGGTGTCGAGACACGTCTCAACCACCGTGTGTCCGCCGATGATCTGGCGTACTTCGACCATGTCGCGCTCGCGACCGGCGTCCTGCCACGGCGCCCCGAAATCGACGGCATCGACCACCCCTCCGTCGCGTCGTACGCCGACGTCCTGTTGGGCCGCCGACGAGCAGGAGCTAATGTCGCGATCATCGGCGCCGGCGGGATTGGCTTCGATGTTGCGGAGTTCCTGTCCCACCGGGAGGGCAGCGGCGCGGACGAGTTCTACGAGGAGTGGGGCATCGACCGGGCGTACACCCGGCGCGGCGGCCTCACCGAGCCGCGCCGCTTCGGCTCGACCCGCCAGGTCTGGCTCCTTCAGCGTCGTCGGGGCGCTGTCGGCAAGGATCTGGGCAGGTCGACGGGTTGGATCAAGCGCTCCCTTCTCGCAAGACGCGGCGTCGAGATGATCGATGGGTCAAGCTACGAGCGAATTGACGACGAAGGACTTCACATAACTTCCCCATCGGGGCGGCGCCTCCTGCCCGCCGACACGATCGTCGTGTGCGCCGGCCAGGAGTCAGAGCGCAGCCTTGTCTCCGAGCTCGCAAAGCTCACGGTTCCTTTCTCAGTAGTTGGCGGCGCTCATGTTGCCGCCGAGCTCGACGCGAAACGGGCCATCGAGCACGGTACGCGAGCCGCTCTCACGCTTTGATGGAGTAGCGAAGATGATCGATCTGTCGGGAAGGGTCGCGATCGTGACTGGCGCGGGGGCTGGGCTGGGCCGCGCGCATGCAAAGCTGCTGGCCCGCCGCGGCGCCAAGCTTCTGATCAACGACCTTGGGCCGGGCGCCCAGCGGGTCGCAGATGAGATTACGGCCGAAGGCGGCGAAGCGATCGCCTTTCAGGGCTCGGTTACCGACGCCGCGCAGGTCGCGGAGATGTCGGCGACAGCGATAGCTGCGTGGGGCCAGGTGGACATCCTCGTCAACAACGCCGGCATCGTTCGCGACAGAAGCTTCGCGAAAATGGAGATGGCCGACTTTCGGCTGGTGGTGGACGTTCACCTCATGGGCGCCGCGCTCTGCATCAAGGCTGTCTGGGAGACGATGCGCGCGCAGAACTACGGCCGCATCGTCCTCACGACGTCGTCTTCCGGGCTGTATGGCAACTTTGGCCAAGCAAACTACAGCGCCGCCAAGATGGCGCTGGTCGGGCTGATGCAGACGCTCGGCATCGAGGGCGCCAAGAACAACATCAGGGTGAACTGCCTGGCGCCAACAGCTGCGACAGCGATGACGGATGGGGTGCTTCACGCCGGACTACTCGACCAGCTGCAGCCTGAACTGGTAAGCCCGGCCGTCCTTGCGCTGGTGCGCGAAGACGCACCTACCCGCACCATCGTGTGCGCAGGCGCTGGCTCGTTCGAGACAGCGCGCGTGACTTTCACCAACGGCGTGTTCGTCGGCGGCGGAGACGACGCCGCTGAAACGCTTGTCTCCCGCTGGGAGGAGGTCCTCGATCCCACGGGCGAGGTTGCCCTGCCCGATGGTCTACATCAAAGCCGCCATGAGCTTGACCTCGCAGCGGCCGGAAGGGTTCGCTAGCACCCTGCTGTACCGGCGATCGATTGCAGGGGCAGAAGCGTCGCCTGCTTTTTTACTAAACAAGTGTTGGATTAATAATAAAGATTGTTCTATGACGAGCTCATGAACGGGGGATACGCCGGTGCGGATTGATCAGACTGCGATCGCGGGGGTGGGGTACACGCAATTCACACGCGGCTCAGGCGTGTCAGTCGACGCCTTGGCGATCGAGGCGATCAAGAACGCGGTGTCGGACGCAGGCCTTGAGCTGTCGGACGTCGATGGCCTGGTCACGTTCGGGCTTTGCGATACGGCCTATTCAGGCGTGGTGGCGACTGGCCTTGCCCTTGATCGCGTCCGTTACTTCGCCGATTTCACCGCGGGCGGGAACATCGCCTGCGGAGTGGTGCTCCAGGCGGCAATGGCCGTTGCTACCGGGCAAGCGAACTGCGTCGTCGTGTATCGCGCGCTCAATGGCGCCTCGGGGATTCGCTACGGAGGCGGTGGCTGGAGCGAGCTGATGGCGACGACCAGCTTGCTGTCAGATTCGGAGCCGCAGTTTCTCGACACCGCAGGCATGACCATGCCCGCTCAGCACTTCGCGCTTCTCGCCCGTCGTCACATGTTGCGGTACGGGACCACGAGCGAAGATCTGGCCGCCGTCGCGATGATGTGCCGGCGACATGCCCAGCTGAACCCACGCGCTCAGATGCGCCGGGATATGACGCTGGACGACTACCTTGCCTCCCCCTGGATCGCCGACCCGTTCCGCCTGTTCGACTGCTGTCTTCAAAGCGATGGCGCTTGCGCGATCGTGGTCACCAGCCAAGGACGGGCGGGATCTCGCGGCGTCCGTATTCTCTCCGGCGCGGTTGGCTCTAGCGCCCGTGCGCGCGGCGTGATGTGGACGAACGTCGCCGAGGAGCACTCCGACTGCTACGCGCGGCAGCTTAGCGGCGACCTGTTTGGACGCGCGGGGCTATCGCCGGCCGAAGTCGACTTCGCTCAGATATACGACTGCTTCACCTACAGCGTCCTCGTGCAGCTGGAAGATTTCGGATTTTGCGCGAAGGGCGACGCGGCGGCCTTCATACGGGAAGGCCGCGGAGATCTGACCGGAGAGCTCCCGATCAACACGGGCGGGGGCCTCCTCTCGGAAGCCTACATCCACGGCTTGAACTGCGTTGTGGAGGCGGTGGACCAGTTGCGCGGGGAGGCAGGTGAACGCCAGGTGCGCAACCCAAGCGTAGGTCTCGTCACCGCGGGCGGCGCCGGGCACTCGGGCAGCGCCCTCATCCTTGGAGCAAACTGAGATGCCGGCTTCTTCAGCCCCGTTGGGCGCGCCGGTGCCGCAGCCAACTCAGTTGACCGAGCCGTTCTGGCAGGCATGCCACGAAGGCCGGCTCGACCTCCAGCGCTGCGGGACGTGCGCGCGCATGCGCTTCTACCCAGCGGCTACGTGCCCCTACTGCGCCAGCGCTGGTGGAACTTGGGAGACGCTGAGCGGTCGAGGGACGATCTATTCCTGGATCGTCACCTACAAGTCTCCCGACCCTTACTGGATGCAGCATGTCCCGTTCGTTACCGCGATCGTCGAGCTGGACGAGCAGGAGGACCTCTATTTGCCGGGTCTTCTGACAGACGTGGATCCAGACGATGTGGCGGCCGGCATGCCTGTGGAGCTATGGTTCGACGAGGTGGCGCCGGGCCGTTCGATCCCGAGGTGGCGTCCAGCCGGCTTTCCAAGCGCGCGCTAGGCGCGCCCGTCGAGCACGAGGGGGTTTAGCATGTCTTCGGGTCCACTCGCAGGTATCCGTGTATGCGAGTTCGCAGGCTTGGGGCCGGCCCCGTTCTGCTCGATGCTGCTCGCGGATCTCGGCGCGGATGTCTTGCGTGTCGCGCGGCCCGGCGTTGCGCCGGCGCGCTTCAGCCTCCCCTCGCTCGATCGGGGCAAGTCCACGCTCGAACTGGATCTGCGAAGCGAGGAAGGCCGCGACCGGGCGCTGACGATCGTAGCGCGCTGTGACGTTGTCATTGAGGGCTTCCGACCGGGTGTCATGGAGAGGCTGGGCCTTGGCCCGGACGATTGCCTCATCCGCAACAGCCGCCTGATCTATGGCCGCATGACGGGGTGGGGACAGGACGGCCCGCTGGCCAAGAGCGCGGGCCACGATCTCAATTACATCGCAATCAGCGGGGCGCTGGCGGCGATCGGCACAAAAGAGGCGCCTGTACCGCCGCTCAACCTCGTCGGTGACTTCGGCGGCGCGCTCTATCTCGCGATAGGAATTCTTGCGGCGCTGAACGAGGCGCAGCGCTCGGGCCTGGGACAAGTCGTCGACGCCGCCATGGCGGACAGCACCGCCCATCTGATGACCGCGTTCTATTCGCTGCACGCGGAAGGTCAGTGGTCGCTCGAGCGCGCGGCCAACTTCTGCGATGGCGGCGCGCCGTTCTATCAATGCTATCGCACCGCGGACGGACGGTGGCTCAGCGTCGCGGCGATTGAGCCACAGTTTTACGCGGCCCTCGTCGCGGAGCTGGGCTTGACCGAGGTTATGCCGGCCGATCGCCAGTGGAACGAGGCCGACTGGCCGTCCCATCGGTCGACCCTCGCTGGGGCGATTGGCGCGCTTCCGCTCCAGCAGCTGGTGGACAGGTTCGCCGGCAAGGATGCCTGCGTCGCGCCGGTCCTCACCATGGCTGAAGCGCCGACGCATCCGCACAACGCCGCGCGCCGCACATTCGTTGATCTGGACGGAGCTCCGCGACCCGCGCCGGCGCCGCGCTTCAGCCGGTCGTCAACCGATCCGGCTCGTGCGAACAAGGGGGCGGACGCGCCCAGCGATGTCCTGCAGCGTTGGGGGGTCGATTAACAGATCGAGGCCCCTTGGCGAGAACCGCTTGGCAGCCACCACGGCTTGAATTACTAAACAAATGGCGATTTAATTGATGAAATCGCGGGAGGGATTGGATGATCGGACAAGAGAGCGAGTACACGCCCACGCAGCGGATGATCGCCGACTTCACAGCGAAGCTCGGCAAGAGGTACGGCCGGGCTTACATGCGCGATCAGATCGCGAAGGGCTCGATCTTTCCGCAGGAGATGTGGGACGAGATCGCGGCGGCGGGCTATCTGGGCATGATGATCCCGGAGCAGCATGGCGGCTCCGCCATGAGCTACGACGACGTCCGTGTCTTCATCACCGAGATGGGCCGCCAAGGCCTCGTCACCCTCCACTTCATCAGCTTCCTGATGGGCTGCGAGCTCGCCGCCCACGGCGATGAGGCGCAGAGGGCCGCCCATCTTCCAGCGCTTGCGGCGGGTGAATATTGGAGCTTCGCGATCACCGAGCCTGACGCCGGCACCAATAGCTTCCGTATGAAGACCTCGGCTGTTCGCGACGGCGACAGCTACCGCATCAACGGTCAGAAAGTTTACATTACCGGCTTTGCGGCCGCTAAGAAGTTTGTGCTCGTGGCAAAGACCGATCCTGAAGGTGCCGGTCCGCGCAAGGAAGCCTTCAGCCTGTTCATCATCGACACCGACGCGCCCGGCGTGACGTCCACGCCGATGGAGGTCGCGACCCACTCTCCTGAGAGCCAGCATATCGTCTTCCTTGAAGATGTGGTGCTGCCTCAGTCGGCGCGCCTTGGCACTGAAGGCGAAGGTCTCAGCATTCTCTTTCACGCGCTCAACCTGGAGCGGATCGTCATCGCGGCCATGGCGCTCGGAATCGGCGAGCACGTGTTCGCCAAGGGTGTCGAGTTCGCCAAGCAGCGCTCGGTGTTTGGCACGCCCATCGGAGCCCACCAAGCCGTGCAGCATTTGCTCGCGCGCGCCTACGTGAAGCTGCAGCTCGCGAACCTCGCCAACCGTACCGCGGCGCTCTCACTTGACCGCGGCGACGATCAGCGTGTCTGCGGCATGTACGCCAACATGGCGAAGCTCGCCTGCACAGAGGCAGCCTTCGAAGCCGGAGACGCAGCCTTCCAGGTTCACGGCGGCGCGGCGATTACCGAAGAGTACGATATCGCCTCCCATTTGCCGATGATCCGCACGCTGCGCGTCGCGCCGATCAACAATGAGATGATCCTCAACTACCTGGGCGAGAAATGCCTGGGACTTCCGAAGAGCTACTGAGCGATGGCAGAGCTCATGGCCGAATCAATCGTGCTTGCCGACCGGATTGCGCTCGAGGTCGATGGGCAGCTTGCGTTGCTGACGCTCAATCGACCGGCGCAGATGAATCCGATCGACTGGGATACCATCCGCGCGCTCCACGCCACGATGAAGGAGGTTGACGCGGATCCCGGCGTCCGAGTCGTAGCGATCATCGGCGCAGGCGATGCGTTCAGCGCCGGCGGCGATCTCAAAAAGTATATTGAGCTGCAGCGAAGCGGGCCTGACTTTCGCGCGTTTCTCGAGGATCTGCATGCGTTGTTCAGCTTCATAGAGTTCGGCATGTCGAAGCCGGTTGTTGCGCTCATCAACGGCGTGACGGCGGCGGGTGGGCTCGAGCTCGTCCTCTCCTGCGACGTGGTCTATGCCATTCAGGGCGCTCGCATAGGCGATGGTCACCAGAATTTTGGTCAGATGGGCGGCGGCGGAGTGCTGACGAGGTTATCGCGCAGGGTGTTCCAGAACCTCGGGCGCGAGGTGATGTTCACGGGCGCCTTTCTGCCCGCCGAGCAATGGGTTCAGCCGGGTTTGGTCAATCGCATCCTTGCGGATCGGGCGAGCCTGATCGCGGAAGCCGAGCGCTTCGCGACAAGTGTCGCTGCCAAGAGCCCGCTCGCGATCAGCAACATGAAGCGTGTGGCAAACGCGGCGCGCGAGATGCCTTTCGAGAAGGCGATCGCCCATGAGATCGATGTGACCCACGACTATTGCCTCAACAGCCAGGACGCACCCGAAGGGCTCGCGGCCTTTTCCGAGAAGCGCAAGCCGAGGTTCGTCGGCGCGTGAGCGGGCCATTCGACATCTTCTCGCTGCAAGGCCGAACGGCATTCGTGACAGGCGCGTCCGCGGGGCTCGGCCTTCACATCGCGGGCCTGCTTGCGGCCGCCGGGGCTAGCGTCGGTCTCGCCGCGCGGCGGCTCGATGCGGTCGAGAAAGCCGCCGAGGCCCTCATCCAGCAAGGATTAAGCGCTGCCGCCGCCCGGGTCGATCTGACAAATGTCGAGACCATCGCGCCGGCTATCGAGAGCGTCGAGACGGCGTTCGGCCGGCCGATCGACATTCTCGTCAACAATGCCGGCGTCATTCATTTCGCGAAATTTCTCGATCATGACGACGAGGCGGTGGGACGCATCATCGACACGAACTTCAAAGGCACCTTCGCCGTTGCGCGCGAAGGTGCACGCCGCATGGCTGCAGCAGGCGGCGGCTCGATTATCAATGTCGCCTCCTCCTCGGGGCTACGCACGCCGGGCTTTCTCGCAGCCTACGCATCCTCGAAGGCGGCGCTAATCCACCTCTCCGAGGTCATGGCGCTCGAGCTGGCGAGCAAGAACATCCGCGTGAATGTCATCTGTCCGGGCAACTTCGTCACCGACATGCACCAGATCTTCGCGGACCGAAGCGTCGATGAGGGCATCGTAAAGCGAATTCCCCAAAAGCGCTTTGGCCAGGCGCCCGATCTTGACGGACCCATGCTGTTGCTGGCGTCCGATGCCGGACGATACATGACCGGGGCCACATTGAAGGTCGATGGCGGGCAGACTTTGAGCTGGCTCTAAACGCCCCCACGGGAGGCTTCGATGGAATATCACGATCTGCTTTTACATCAGGAGGGCGGCGCTCTTTGGGTCACACTCAATCGCCCGCACGTGTTGAACGCCCTCGATCGACGGCTTGCGAATGAGCTGCGGACGCTCTTCACTGAGATCGCATTTCGGCCGGACGTTCGCGTGATTGTATTGAGGGGCGCCGGCTGCGCCTTCTGCGCAGGAATGGACCTGAAAGCGCCGCGCTACTCGGAGCCCGGTGACCCGGACCGCGGGATGATTCGCCAGCGAGAGCTGAGCCAGATATTCGTGGCGATGCGGCGTTGCCCCCAGCCCATCATCGCGATCCTTAACGGGGCCGCGAGTGGCGGCGGCATGGCGTTGGCGCTTGCGAGCGACATCCGCCTGGCGACGCCGGACATGCGCATGAACGCGGCGTTCGTGAAGGTCGGGCTGAGCGGATGCGACGTCGGCGTCAGCTATTTCCTCCCACGCATGGTTGGCAGCTCAATCGCGGCCGAGCTCATGCTGACTGGTCGTTTCATCGATGCTGGCAACGCCCGGGCGCTTGGCTTGGTGAGCCGCGTCGTCGAGCCAGACAACGCCGAGGCGGCCGCGCGCGATCTTGCAGCAGAGCTCTTGGCGGCAAGTCCGCTCGGACTTGCGCTCACAAAAGACGGCCTCAACCATGCAATGGACGCCTCCAGCATAGAGGCTGCGATCGCGATCGAGGATCGCAATCAGATTCTTTGCACCCAGTCGAGCGACTTCGAAGAAGGCATCGCTGCGTTCATGGAGCGTCGAGCGCCCCGATACCAAGGCCGTGACACTGTCAGACCAAAGTTCTCGCAGTAGCGAGCTGGTGGCGCTACGCCGTCGTCCATGAGCCGCGCTGCCAACCCTTTCCGCTACTTCAACAGCTCGCCGGAGGTCATCCGCCTGGTGGTGATGATGTACGTGAAATACCCGCTGTCGCTGCGGAATGTCGAAGACCTATTGCACGAGCGCGGCATCGACATCTGCCATGAGACGGTGCGCTTGTGGTGGCAGCGCTTTGGCCCAATGTTTGCGGCTGAGATCCGCAAGAAGCGCGGCTCGCACATGCGCCAGCACCATCAGTGGCGATGGCACCTCGACGAGGTCTACGTGAAGATTGGTGGCGAGATGCACTACCTCTGGCGAGCAGTCGACCACGAGGGCGAGGTGCTCGAGAGCTACGCGACGAAGACGAGAGACAAGGCAGCAGCGCTTCTCTTCATGAAGAAGATGCTGAAGCGCACCGGCTGCTCGCCTGATGCCATCACCACTGATGGCCTGCGCTCCTACTCAGCTGCGATGGAGGAACTGATCCACCGCCGCGGACCCTGGCGATCGTTCGAGGCCGTCGAATACGCCACCCTTGAATGGGTGGACTGGTTCAACCACCGCCGCCTGCTCGAACCCATCGGCAACATCCCACCCGCCGAAGCCGAAGCTCGATATTATGCTGACCTGGAAGGCTTGGCTGTGGCAGCGTGACTCAAACCAACCAGCCTCCGGCAAACCCGGCGCGGTTCACCTGCCATTCCGACGACGAGAACGAGCGATGCTCCGCTTCAGGCAGATGAAGACGCTACAGCGCTTCGCCTCAGTCCACGCCAGCGTACACAACCACTTCAACCAGGAACGTCATCTCACCAGCCGCGAGACCTACAAGGCTAACCGCTCAGCCGCTCTGGCTGAGTGGCAGACCCTCATGGCCTGAGCTGAAGCTGGGGTAGCGGATGCTGTGCTCAGCGGAGACGAGTTCACATTAGACTGACAGCACCGCCAATCAGTCCTGCGAACTTCTCTCCCTGTTACCCTGACATCGCTAAGCCCCGGAAACCCCGGGCACTATTCGGCTGACTTCCGTCCCGTGGAGTCGCATTTGCGGCCCGGGATGAGGGAGATGTGCGGCCATTTAGGGCGAGTGTCTCCGGCGGATTTCGGCCGGTGCGGAAGTCCCTGATATCTGGGGTTACAGGGAATTGGCGCAGGCGACCGAGAGCGGGAAAGCGCCTACATAATCAATCGTGTCAGCGGTTTACGTCCCGCCGCTTCTCGATTTCAGCCGTTTAGAGCAGGGAATTGCCGACGCATTATCAGGGAATTCGTTCGCCCGGGGCAGGCAAGGCGCGCGTCGATAACAGGGAAAAACAGGGAATCGGGATTGCGAGGACGCTATGTTACCTTGGCGACGTTAGAACCCGAGCACCCGCCGCTGCTCACTCCAGGCGATTGGCAGGTCGATCCGCATCATCCGCTCGAGTGTCAGGCCGTTTGGCTGGCGTCCATCGATGATCGCTTGCTGGATGTCTGGAGCAAGGAAGGCCAGCCGGGACAGGCGGCGTATGTAGGATTCCGAAGCCTGCTGGTGGACCGCAAGCTCCTCGACTGTCCGGTGAGGGAACGTGCGCGCCGTGGCGACCAGGGCATGTGCACGGCCAAGCCCTCTAATCAGCGATTTGTCCACGCGGGCCCTTACCGATGCGTGATCGCGCGCGGCCTCCACGACGTGGCTACGCCCGCCCCAGCGGCGTACCGTCATGGGGACGATGATGCGGACCGTGCCGTCCGCGTCCACGGTTGCGCGATCAGCCTCGGCCAGGCTCTTCAGCGCTGGTCGGCCCTCTGGGCGAGCGGTTATCATGACCTCCTCGTCGGTGACCTCGACCCGGACGAGGTGGCTCCTTGCCCTGGCCAAGTCACAGGTCCCCGGCAGTAGGCGTTGCATGCGCTCGAGAACGAGGGCTTCGATCTCCGGTGCGGGCAGCCTCACCCCGGCGAGCTCTTCGCGTCGCCCACCCTGCTGCAAATGTGATGATACGTAGTAGCGATAGATCCGGCCGCGGCCATTGCGCGCCGATACCGGACAGAGCGGCCGGCCATCGGCGTCGAAAATCAAACCAGTCAGTGCAGCTCGAGCAGCAGCGATCGATTGGTCAGTCCTCGTCTGGCGATTGTGCTCGAGCCCCGCTGCGACGCGGTCAAACATCTCACGATCAATGATCGCCGGATGCAGGCCGGGATAGCTTTGGTCCTTGTGAACGATCTCCCCCACGTAAATGCGATTGGACAGGAGATGATAAAGCGGACCGCGGCCGAAGTTGGCGCCCTGCTCTGCGTTGAAACGCTTCCCGGGGCGCGATCTGACGCCGTCGCGCTGGAGCTCGTCCTTCAAAGCGTTGACCGACCCGAGCGCGAGGTAGCGCTCAAAGATATGCCGCACCGTTGCCGCTTCAGCTTCATCGATGAGCAGGGTGCGCTCATGGGCTCGGTAGCCAAGCGGCGGTGTGCCACCCATCCACATGCCTTTCTTCTTAGAGGCCGCGATCTTGTCTCGAATGCGCTCACCGGTGACCTCGCGCTCGAACTGCGCGAACGAGAGCAGTACATTCAGCGTTAGCCGTCCCATGCTTGACGTGGTGTTGAATGCTTGGGTGACGCTGACAAAGCTGACGCCGTGGCCGTCGAATATCTCAACGATGCGCGCGAAGTCGGTGAGGCTGCGAGTCAGGCGATCGACCTTGTAGACGACCACAACGTCGATCTTCTTCATCGCGATATCGGCGAGCAGCTTGCGCAGGCCCGGCCGCTCCATGCTTCCGCCCGAGAAGCCACCATCATCATAATGTGTCGGGACGGCCGACCAGCCTTCGCCGACCTGGCTCATGATATAGGCCTCGCAGGCCTCGCGCTGCGCGTCGAGGCTGTTGAAGCTCTGCTCCAACCCCTCCTCCGACGATTTCCGAGTATAAATTGCGCAGCGCAGGCGCGACATCGCTGGCTTTGCGGCCATCATGCCGTTGCCTTCCCGACCAGGCCGAAGAAGCGCGGACCGGACCAGCGGGCGCCGGTTATCGCGCGCGCCACCTCCGATAGGCTTTCATAGGTCGTGCCAGCGTGAACGAAGCCGCCGTCGATCACTTGGACCTCATGCTGTGCTCCGCGCCATTCGCGCGTGATCGTTGTGCCCGGCTGAAGGCCGGGCTTCTTCGCTACGGCCGTTTGTGCACGACGCAGCTTCTGGCGTAGCTCGGCGTCGAGCCCGCCGTAGACCTCAGCCTGAATTTCGAACGCAAGTAGTCGGCGGAGCATATCGCGAGACCGAAACGCAGGCGGTGGGCCATAGCGCTCTCGCCATGCAGCTTGAAGGCCAGCGAGGTCGAGGCGCGTGAGCGCCCCGACCTGAGCTTCGATATCTGTCGCTCGCGTCACGCCGGCGCGCCTTCAACGATGCGATATACGCGCACCCCATCGGATTTCTCCGACGCGATGCTCATCCCCTGTTTCTTCTTGAGCGTCCCGGACATGGCTCCGCGGACCGAATGCTTCTGCCATCCGGTAGCTGTCATGAGCTGGTCCAGCGTCGCGCCGTCGCTGCGCTTCAGCAGCGCGATCACCGTGTCGATCTTGCTCGTCGAAGCGGCCCCAGCCTTTTCGCTGGTTTGGTTTTTGCGGGTAGCCATCAGGATCTCCGTCATCTGCCGGCCGCAAGATGCGGCCGGTACTGTGACGAGCCCGGGACGCGGCCGGGCAGAGGAGGGGGTGGCAACCGCCTGCGCTCCCTCGCATCAGCAATGCTTGCTGTCACAAGCCAGTCAAGCGTCTTGCGAAGTAAAATTGGCGGATATCCAAGTTGACAAAAAATCTTAGCTGCGATGAAAATGTCACATTCGACAGTTTCCGGAGCGATGATCGAATATAGAATTGACGATTCCATCATCATCGGAGATATCTGCAACCGCCGCCAGACATTGTACTGGCCGCCTTGAGCAGCAAGCCGTCAGGCGCAGCACAAGCACAGTATCACAGCGCTCACATTAGTGAGAGCGTATTTGCAATCCCGGTTTTGGGATCGCGGTGGAATGTGTCTTTGGCTCGGCGCCCTGTCGACGTGCACGCTCCATCTCGTTCCCAAAGTTCGACCAAACTTTGGAGACCTGAGATGAAAAAGAAACCGCCCTTCGACACCCAAATCCCGTCTGCCGGCCCCGCGCCGAGCGACATGGCGCTGAAACTACTCTACCGGCCGCTTACGACACTTCGAGCCTCGAAGCGCAACGCCCGGCGCCACAACGAGCGCCAGCTTGTAAAGCTTGGCGCTTCGATCAAGCGATATGGGTTTCTGGTCCCTGTTCTTATCACTGCCGACGGCGAGATCGTTGCCGGCGAGGCGCGAGCAGAGGCGGCGCGGCGGGCCGGCTTGTCGGAAGTGCCGACGATCTGCATCGACCATCTGACTGAGAACCAGGTTCGTGAGTTTCGCATCGCCGACAATCGGCTGGGCGACCTGAGCACGTTTGATCAAGAGGCTCTCGCGATCGAGATCGGCGAGATCCTGTCGATCGACATGAGCGGCATCGAAGTGATGGGCTTCGATACGGCGGAGATCGACGTCATCTTGGAAGGTGCCGGTGGTGCTGACGAGAGCGAGGCCGATCCAGCCGACAATATTCCAGAACCGCCTGCCTTCCCCATCTCGTGGCTCGGAGATCTCTGGTGCCTCGGCAAGCACCGCCTGCTGTGCGGCTCTTCGCTGGAGGAGCTCTCATGGGAGCGCCTCATGGACGGCCGCACGGCCGCCATGGGGTTCACCGACGCCCCCTACAACGTCAAAATCGATAAGAACGTCTGTGGCCTGGGCAAGGTCAAGCACGACGAATTCGCCATGGCCTCGGGCGAGATGTCGGAGGGCGAGTTCACCGCGTTTCTCGCCACTGCTCTCGAACGGATGTCAGCCCATCTGGGGAAGGGGGCGATCCTTGCAGCCTGCATGGACTGGCGACACCTCTTCGAGCTCCTGACGGCCGCGCGAAAAACTGGCCTCGACCTTCTGAACATGTGCGTTTGGAATAAGGCCAACGGCGGGATGGGCAGCCTATACCGCTCCAAGCATGAGTTGGTTCTTATACTCAAAAAGCCTGGCGCGTCCCACATCAATAACGTCGAGCTCGGTCGTCACGGTCGGTACCGGACTAACGTTTGGGACTACGCGGGTATCAATAGCTTTGGCGCCAAACGTGACGAGGAGCTTAAGGCACACCCTACAGTGAAGCCGGTACGGCTTTGCGCTGATGCCATTCGCGACGTCAGCCGACACGGCGACATCGTCATCGACGCATTCATGGGGTCGGGCACGACAATCGTGGCCGCGGAGCGCACCGGCCGTATCGGCTACGGCATCGAGATCGAGCCCAAATACATCGATGTCGCGATCCGGCGCTGGGAGGCGATGACCGGCAAAGCGGCCATCCTTGAGGCCACTGGCGAGACCTTCGCAGAGGTCACCGCCGCTCGCACTGCCACCGTCCACGAAGCTGCCTGACGTTGCCGCAGCCGGCTTGGGCCGGCTGCGGACCCGTCGCACTCGCGAAAGGTCCTCCTATGCCTATCGTTCCGAAGAAGCCTGACTATTCGAAAATCGTCGCGCGCGAGCGCACTCGTGCTGTCCCTAAAGCACCGTCCGAAGCGCCTCCGGAAAGCGGTTCTCCGGCAGTGGAAGATTATCAAGTCGGGTACGGACGCCCTCCCATAGCGACGCGCTTCCAACCTGGAAAATCAGGAAACCCGAGTGGCCGACCGAGGGGCTCGAAAAACCTCAGTACGATCGTTGAGGAGCTCCTCGACGAACGCGTCCTAGTGCGGACCTCAAAGGGCGAGCGCTACGTCACTGCCCAAAAAGCAATGGTGCTGCAGGTTCGTTCCAAAGCGCTCAAAGCGGATCTCCGGGCTACCGACCGACTCGTTGCGTGGAACGCCCCAAATGAGTTGGCGAAACAACAGATGGCCAGAGCGGCCGCTGAGCCGATCCACCGGGAGTTGAGCGCAGCGGACGCCGCCACGCTCGACGCCTATCGCACCCTCCTCTTTGCCGAGGCTGCCGCCGCAGCCGCTGCCGGCGCTGACGGTCAGGAGTCACGACCATGACTGAAATGACCAACGTGCTCGACGCCGTTCGCCGCGAGCGTCTGCTATTCTTCGTGGCGAAGGCCTTCGAGCAGCTTCACCCGGACTCTCCGCCTCTAACGTTGAGTTGGTACCTGGAAGCTATGTGCTGGGCGATGGAGGAGGCAGCGCGCGAGAAAATACCTCGCTGTCTTCTCAACGTCCCGCCACGAACACTGAAATCAATTGTGGCGAGCGTTGCGCTGGTTGCTTGGCTGCTCGGCCACGATCCCACGAAGCGGATCATGGTCGCTACCTACAGTCTCGATCTCGCGCGGCAACATCACAACCAATGTCGGCAGATCATGGAAAGCGAATGGTATCAGCGGCTCTTCCCCGGGACATGCATCGACGACCGCGAGAACCGCGCCTTAGAGTTCGTCACGACGAAAGGTGGAGGCAGAAAGGCGGTCTCGGTCGGGGGCAGTGTCACCGGTTTCGGCGCCCATCTCATCATCATCGACGACTGCATGAAAGCTGAGGATGCGCGCAGCCAGACCGCGCGCGACGCCGTCAAGCTGTGGTGTGACGGTACGCTGATGACCCGAATGAATGATGCCGGCGGCGGCGCCGTCATCTCGATCCAACAGCGCCTCGGCGAGGACGACCTTTCGAACCACTTGCTCGAGAAAGGTTACCACCACGTCTGCCTGCCAGCGATTGCAGAGAAAGCAGCGCTGATCCCTCTTGGCCGCGGCCGCTTTCACCGCCGGGAGCCGGGCGACCTCCTCGATCCGCTGCGCTTTCCCCAAGCGGTTCTCGATGGGTTGCGTCGCGATTACGGTCCGGCGGTATTTGCGGCGCAGTACCAACAGAGCCCAGTCGCGCCTGAAGGTAATCTGCTTAAATGGGATTGGTTCAAGCATTACAGCGAGAAGTACGAGCGGGCCGACTTCCAGAAGATCGTCCAGAGCTGGGACACCGCCAATTCGGACGCCCCAACCTGCGATTTCTCGGTGTGCACGACGTGGGGTTTTCGCGAGAACAAGTGGCACCTGCTCGACGTCTTCCGTGAGCGCCTCGACTATCCGCATCTGAAGAAAGCCGTGATCCGCTTGAAGCGACAGTGGCAGGCCGATCGAGTCGTGATCGAGGACGCTGGCAGCGGCAAATCGCTCTTTCAGGAGTTGCGATCTGGCGGGCCGTTTTTGCCGCTGATGTGGAGTGTAACTGAGGACAAGGAAACCCGGCTGGCAGGCGTCACCGCTCAGATTGAGGAGGGCTTGATCGTGCTTCCGACGGAGGCGCTTTGGCTGGATGCGTTTCGATCAGAGCTGATGGCGTTCCCCCACGGCAGATACGACGACCAGGTCGACAGCATGACCCAGTTCATCGAGTTCCAGCGCCGGCACAAGAACTGGGCTCACACCAGGTACGATGAGACCGGGCGGCCGATAAACATTATCCGCCCGCAGAACCGTTTGCGATGAGGATAGGGGCGGCCAGTGTGCGCCGGCCGCCCCTCCAGCTTCTACGGAATGACCGCGGCCGAGGTCAGCGTCTCGCCGACAAACACACATTCGCCGGTTGCGTCGATCGGCAACCCGAGCCCGTTGTTGGAGGTGAAGGCGATCGTGTAGCGGGCTCGCCCTCCCTCCGTTCCAAACGTCGTGTCGCTAATATGAAAGTCGACCGTCTTTGGCTGAACGAGCTGGGCCTCGATTGCTGTTCTGCACGCCTCATAGGCGTCCAGCTTTGCAATCGGCGGCACATCCTCGTTCACCGGCGGGGTCCCCCCGATGATACGCGTCTTCGTGAATTCTACCGGATATGATCCGTTGGCGCCTACGCACAGGAGGCTGAAGTGCCCTGGCTTGCCGGGTTCGGCGAGCGGCGAGACAGGATCGATCGCTTCGCAATTTTCGTCAGCATCGGTGATGCGGTTCGCCATCTTCACGAAGAGCGCCTTCTGACCCGAAAGCTCTGGCGGCCACTCGAAATAGTCCGCGGTATACGACCGGCTTCCATCCTTCTTTGTTGCCGTCTCGCGCAGGGCGCTCGACGGCACCCAGCCCTGAATTGAGCGCAGCTCCTCGGGCAAAAGAATGCGCACGAAAGATCGATCCCCGGAGCGGCAAAGCTCACGCACCGGCGTTGACTCATCGATCGACGCGTCGATCTGCTCGTCCATTATCCTGCGCTTGAGCACCGCGCTATTTGCGTCCGGTGACGCCTGAAGCGAAGTGAGTTCAGTGACCGAGAAATCTCGGTTGGTGCGCTCATCGGTCGGAACACAGGATTGAGCAGGCGTTATGAGTCCCATTTGCGTCTCACCGTCGCCGGGATCGGCGGATGCTTCCGAGGTCGCGTCATCGGAACCGCTGCAGGCCAATGCCAAGATCGAAACGAAGACGATCGGAACACCAATGAGGACGCGGCGAATTTTTACTCGGTTCGATACAGGTTCCACTGGCGTCTGCCCCCGTGTTGGAGGGCGCGCCTCGATCCGACCGCTCGCCCCCTATGTGCCTCTCGGGGGCGGCCTGGTGGCCGGATGTTAGTAACCCGTTCTCACAGGCGCATGCGCCTTTACCGTTGCCGGTTGGACATGCGCGCATGCCACCCGGCCGTAGAGGTCTACGACCGAGTATGAGAACAGGGTTACTACGCCCCGGCTCGCCGATTTAGGCGAGCACCGGGACCATTGCTCCAACGACGGGGGAGTTCAAGTCAGATTGGCGCGGCGCGAAGACATCAAGCGACAATGGTTCGGATGGCCGCCTTTGGGCCGCTACCAGCCTGTCCGCTGCAAGGATTGCGATTGGTGAAAGCGGACAAGTCATGCCGATGTTCGATCGCGGCATCGCGACTGAAACAATTAGGCGGTCTCGGAGGGAATGGTGCCCTGGCATATGGCGGACATGCGGCTCTTCCAACACGGCTGCGAGGCCGTCTCGCACGAACGTCTCGACCTCATCGCCCTTTCCGTCTCTCGATGAGCCGGGCGAATAGCGCCTTCACCACCCGTGCCTCTTGCTCGGTCAGAAATTAGATATCTCCTTGCCGCGTTAAGTGTGCGCCCAATCGATCCGCGCATCCCTGCATCGCGCTCGCGAGGCGCCACAACGACGCGGTCTGTTCAAGCTGCGGGGTTGGGGGCAGACCGTGATCGTGCCCTGGCTTATCCTTTCGATCCTCCCGAACATCGACCTGCGCGTCGAGATCGCCGCCGAACAGGTCGCGATCGTGCCGCCGACGGACGAGCGCGTTGTTGCCTTGCGGGGCGAGCACCCGAACCTGGAGCAGTTCCTCGCGCGGTTCACAAGTTCGCACGGACGCGTGGTCCACCCGGCGGTGATGCTGTTCGAAACCGATGCGCCCAACACGAAGCGCACCGGCGAAGCGATGGTCGGGATCCGCAATGCGCTGGCCGTCTCAACGGTACTCCAGCAGACCGCGCTCGAGCTGCTCTATCCGCAGGGACATCGCATCCTCTTCACGGATCCGTTCGATTTCTATCCCTGGAACCTCGACCGCGATTTCGACCGGATGATCAACATCACGCCAGCGAGCATGGCGATTCACCGTGTCGATGATTTTGCGGGCCAGCCGTCCCCCGGCTCGCCCGTGCACACGCTCCAGGCGACCGGCATTGACCGCGTCCTGTTCGCCGAGATTCTCGCCCATTGGGACGCGGCCTATCGGCAGCCGCGAGCGACGCCGATGAACCGCGCTCTGTTCCGCTCGCTCAACATGGCAAGCGCCGCGATGCGGATGCCGGCGACGACGGCGGCGACGATCTTCGACTATGGCCGCCAATGCGGATTATGGATCAGCGCGTTCGAGATTCTTGCCCATTTCGAACATGGCCGCGCCAATCTCGCCAACGTGTTCGCGCTGTTCGACAGGAAGCGGTTCCACATGCGCCGGCTGAACGCCCGGCGTTTTCGGGTCCGCTATGGCGGCCAACGGCTCAGCGTAACCCTCGCTCACAAGCTCTATGAGCGGCTCTACCGGGTCCGGAACGACTTTCTCCACGGCAACCCGGTAACCGTGAAGTCGCTGCAGATCGCGCGAAGCGGGCGTTTCATCGGCCACTTCGCGCCGCTGCTTTACCGGTTCGCACTGCGCAATTTCCTCGACCTCCACTTTGTGCCGCCAGCTCCCGCCGCCGACATCCAGCAGCGGATCGCGGCGCGGCTAGAGGAGCATGATTATGAGGAGGCGCAGCTCGATGCCGAGCAGGCGCTGCTGCTCGCCAATGTCGCGCCGCCCGACGACGAAGACTGACTGCAGGACACTGCGGGGGCTGGACGCGTGAACGCCGATCTGATCGTCGCTCGCTAGCTCAACGAGCAGGGTCATATCGGGTCAGGGATGCGGCTGCGGTCCGCCCGTGGGGGGAATTTTCTTGTCCATGTTGAAGCGTAGAACTTCCTCAAACACGCGGTTACGCGCCTTGGCGTCGGTGATGAGCGAGGCGGCCGGCATCACATATAGGTGCAGCGGGATATCGTCCGAGGCGCCGATGACGAAATCGTCATAGACCACACGTTCGCTGAGCGAGAACACGTCCTTGAAGCCGGTGCGCTTCATATCCTTGTAAAATTCGTCGTCAATCTCGACGACGGAGAAAGCGAACACCTCCCGCACCGTGGCAATGCGATCAACCAGCTCGCTCGCATAGAGCCGGCACTGCACCAGCGCTTTGTTATTCTCGAATATGTCGGCGCCAGGCTTCTTGAACTCTATGATGACGAGCTTGTTCGGGCGGCCTTCAGTGTCCTTGGAAAAGAACGCCGCGACATCGGGCTTTCGCTGCTGCTTCGACTCGGTTTCAACCCCGACCTCGCGAACGATCCGGGCCAGCGTCTCATCGCTGTAGATGTTGCTGTAGGACAGGAACTTGTCGTCCACGAGCCAGACATTGTTCTCGCGGATGTCGCTGCCGTCGCTATGCTTGCGCAGGATGGCGTTGTGGAGGACGTCCTCGGCTGAATCTCGCGGCATCTTGGCAAGCGAATCGATGACTAGCGCGCGGTGGACGATGAAGCGCGCCAAGTCGTCACTGGCGAGATGCGAGATGTCGTCGAAAGCGACGGTGCGGCCTTCCTCCAGCGCTTCGACCAGCTGGTCTTCGCGCCGCGCCTGTTGCGCACGGTAGGTCCGCACGATCTCGTCGGCATCGAGCATCGCGGCGTCGCCGCCGAGCGAGTCCACCTGAATGAACGGATAATATTTGCGCAGCTTGTCGACGTTCGCGAGCTTGAACGCATCGATGTCGCCTTCCGCCGCCTCGTTGATCATCGCTAGGCACTCGGTATGGATGCGGGGCATGAGAGCTTCGCGACTGATCGGCGAGGCAAGGTCGGCATCCGCGTTGGACTTGGGGATTTCGAGCTTCTGGCGCTCGATGTTGGAGCTCCGGTTGAGATAGGTCGAGGTGATCGAGATGAGATAGCGGCAGATGTCGAACCGCTTGCTGATCTGATATTCCTCCACGCACAGCTCGTCAGCGCACAGCATGGCGACGATGCCGCGGCGCGGAGCCTCGTCGCGGAACAGATAGCAGTCGAAGGTTTCGCCCTGAAGCTCGAACGAGCGGGTCTTCTGCGCCTCGATCGCCTGGCCCGAGAACGTGAAGTCGTCGGGGAAGGGCTGCTTGCTGTTATGGGTGAACCGGATCGCAATGGTCCGCCCGGCTTGCTTCTTCAGAAACAGCAGCAACCGGAGGTCGTCGCACGTCGCATTGACCAGCTTCGCGACCTGGGTGTTGATCTTCTCCTTGAGCTCGGAGATCCTAATCGTCGTTTGCCCGCGGCCGGCCGACGCAGTCCGCTGCACGTCGTCGAGGGTGAAATCCGGCGTGTAGCGAAATTCGACCAGCTCGTTCGTCAGCTGGCTGCGGACCTCGACGCGGTTGGCATATTTCAGGAAAGCCAGCCGGCCGACGCCCTTACCGCCGATATCGTCCTTGTGGCCGGTGCAAATCTCGTCGAAATAATTGAGATTGTCTTGGGTAAAACCTTCGCCGTCATCGGTGATCGTGATTGTCTCGAGGACATTGCGAACCTCGTCGCCGAACAACCCCGGCTGGCGATCGAACCACAGGTCGACGGTGATGGCGTCGGCACCGGCATGGATCGAATTGGTCACGCCTTCGCGGATGACGTCCCGGGCGGTGACCCCGCCCTTGTAATGCTCGGCGATGAATTTCTTGAGGTTGATCCGGGCCATCGCGACCTGTCTAGTCTGTGGTCCGGAGGCAGGCAATCTACGGTGCCGCGCGCGTGCCCGACATCGGCTAAAGGCGATGGAGGGTCGTCACATTCGACAGATGGCCCACATGCAGCACAAACGGGTCGGCCACACCCGCTGCGGGCATTGGCACCCGTTTGCAAAGCACGTCGAAGGTGACGCCGCCCATCTTGGGCCAGAAGATCGTAGATGGAGAGGCCGGGCACCGCGGCCCACCAGAGCGCCGTCAGCCCGGCGCACAACAGGAAGACAGCAGCGCCTCGCGCAGATCGAGAAACGGCGCCAGCACGGGAACGACGCGCCGGGCGCCGCGCTCGGCCCAGCTGGGCCGGCGAAAGATCGACCGCTTGCTCTTCATCCGGAGTGATCCCCAACGTCGACCAAGACGCCCGCGGGTCACACGCAGCGTTCACCAGCGCCCTATCCCGTGTCGCCCGGTTGCTCCCCAAGCAAACATACTTGCGCTCCGGCGCGGCGACCACTCGTGGGTTCCCAACGCATATGCGGACCGCGGCCGTCAGGTCAGGCCCCGGGCTTTGCCGATCCGCTTCGCGCCCCCCCCCCGGGCCCTCCCGGCGGCCTGCCGCATGTCGATGGTCACGAGGAGCCCGTCCGCCTTGGCTTGCTCCCAACCGAGATAGACGCGGGCGGTTCGGTGCGGGCCGTTGAAATCGATCATGTCGGGCCGCTCGCGCTCGTTTGCCCGCCACGCCTCATGGCCCTTGAACCAGAAGCTCATGCCGAGTCCTCGCAGTCGCAGCAGCATGCCGCGCAGCACGCCGGCCTCGGGATCAAGGATCGGGCCGGTCGAGACCGCCGAACGTCCCAATGCGCGCTCGTGAAGCTCGAAGTCGGTCGAGATTGTCATCGTCATGATCGAGGCCGGCCGATCGCCGGTAAGCGCCTGGGCGATCGCGTCCATCGGCGGCGGGTAGTCGCGAAAGCGGTGTTCGCCGAGGTAGAACTCCATTCCCGAGGCATACAGGCCGGCGAGCGTTTTCATCGCCCAGAGCTCGAGCGCGGTGCCCGATATGAGGAAGTAGGCCGGCCGCGTCGCGAGCGACCGCCGCGATGCATGCTCGATGGCGGCGCCGAGCGCGCGGAACGTGCGGCCGACCTCGGCGTCAAGCGGGGCGAGCGCGCTGTTGTGGCGCTGGCAGAGGATCTTCGCAGTAAGCGCGTCCGGCGAGCAGTGGAAATACTCGGTCGGCTGCCATGGAAATCCCCAGACCTTCAGGCCCGGGTCGCTGATGAGCGTTCGCGAGATATAGTGTTCGCGGCTCAGCTTTGCCGAGCAGTCGGCCGATGAGGCCAGGTAGCAGCGCGGATGGCGGTGGCCGCTCGGGGGACGCGGCGGCTGGAGCGGGGCGGGCCTCGGGCGCGGTCGGGCGTCGCCGCCGAGGCAGCAATCGCCGAACGACCGGCCGCTGCCGCAAGGGCAGTCATCGGCCGACATCCACGGCAATCCAAGACGATCGATCGGTGGTCGTGCCATAGCCCCTGCCCCCCGTGAGCCGCCGCAGGCGTCGGTTGCCGCGCGTATCTAGCTTGGCCCAAGGCCCTGCTCGAGGACACGGCGACTTGGGATCGGCCGCGCTGCCGATGCGTGCCTTCTCAGACGTAATCGTGACGAGCATCGTCTGCCAGCGCCGAGGACCCCGGCCTTGGGGATGCTGGCAAGGCCGTGGCCCGGCCCCGCCGCCGCCTCGACCGTGGTAAGCTGTTGTCGGCGTCGCCCGCTGCCCGACGGTCCTTGTCGGACACAGCGGCGTCCAGGCGGGCGAGATGCCCAAGCGGATGCTCATGTGCACGATGGGTCCGACGCGTCAGCGGCGCGCGGCAGGCTGGCTGACCTTCGAGCGCTCAGCGCAATCGGCGCGCCGCCTCGGCGATCCGCCCTACCTCGCCCCGCGCCGCCCCGAACGCATGCCGCTCGCCCAGCAGTACGAAGATGTCGGCCTGCGGGTCGACGAGCCTGAAGATATGGCCCACCGGCTCGTCGGCAAGGCCCGCGCTGTCGACCATCGGGCTCGGCAGCACATAGCCGACGATGTCCGCCAAGAGGTAGGCGTCAAGGCGCTCGTCGAAATGCTCGAGCGCGTTGCGAAGCGCCCGATCCTCGAGCGGCGAGCCCTCGGCGACCGCGAAGATCGAGCGGAGCTTGGCGGCGCGGGCGCGGGCGAGCGGTCGGCGATCGGCGGGGAAGAAGAACCGCGAGAGCGCCGCCGTATGACCGAGCGCCTCGTGCGCCGCCGCGACCACCTCGGCATCCGGCCCTTCGCGCCCGACCTCGCCCACGTAGCGGTCGAACGCAGCGTCGGCGCGGCCAGCGGCGTAGGCGATCGCCTCAATGTAGAAGGCGACGTACATCGGCACGATGCCCTCAAACTCGTCGACAACGATCCGCTCGCGCTGCTGTGCCTCCTCCTTGTCCACGTCCCCTCCTCGTCCGCCCTCGCCTGAATTCGCGACGGGTCAACCGTCCCGCCAGCCCGTCGTCCATGGCACCTCGCCGATGTCATCGAGATGGACGCAGCGCGCGTCCCGCGCCGGGTGGAGCCCTGCCCGCTCCATCGGCTGCGGCGCGCGGACGACGACCACCCCGTGGACCGCGGGCGGCGCCTCGATACCCAGCCGCCCGCACAGCGCAGCAGCGTTATCGCGCAGTAGCTCGACGCGCCGCAGGTGCCGCAGAAGCTTGTCGGGCTTTCCGTCCGGCAGCGTAAGCCCGCGGTACTCCGACAAGCGCCGCGCCGACTCGCCAAGGGTCCGGCAGAGCTTCAGGTCTTTCGCCTCAACAACCCACACATGCCGCCCGCTCGAGTCGACCGCGAGCACGTCGACGTCGCCGTAGGACTTCATGGCGTCATCGGCCTTGGCGTTTAGGCACCAGGCGGGCTTGGCGCCCGCCCACGTTCGCAGCCCAAGCGCGCCGATCGCCGCGGCGACCTCGCGGTTGAATTCGATGCCCACCGCCTCGGCGATGCGCCCGGCATGGCTTCGCATCAACGGGCTTTCCCAGATGCGGCCCTGAAGGCCGCCCGTCATGGCGCCGCTCAGATAGTGCCTGATCGAGCGTTCGATAACGGCGGGCGCGAAGGCAACCTGCGGGTCGGGGCCGGGCGACAGCGCGGGCACCGGTCGCGCGATGAGCGAGTGCGGCCGATCGAACCGCGAAAGGTCGAAGTCGGCCGCCCCGAGCGGTGCCGGCACGTCTTCCCAGCCCCGGCGGCCGGCGAGCGTTAGCCGGTCGATCAGCGCCGCCACTGGCTTGTCGGCCAGCGGCTCGAGCCGCTCGAGCGCAGCAACGATCTCCGAGCGACGCGCAATGACGACCCCCTCTCCGCGCTCGGCCGCCAGCATCGCGGGCACGAACGTGAGGTCGACCACCGCATCAAAATCGCCAAACTCGGCGGCGAGCGCTTCGCGCAGGCCGGCATCGATCGCGCCGCCCGCCGGCGCTTCGAAGCGCTCAACATAGCTCGCCTCGGCATCGCGCCGGTCGGCCTGGTGCCGGACTTGCGAGGTATAAGCGAGCGTGCTTTCCTCGAACGAAGCGTCGAAGCGAACCGAGCCCGTCGAGCTGATGCGGAGCCGCGGCGCCATCCGGTCGAGGCGGATCGCAGCCAGAGTATCGAGCGCCAGGAAATGCTGGATCGCCATCGCCGATAGCTCGTCGAAATCCATCGGCCCGAACGCCTGCCCGCCGCTCACTGCCGCCTCGACCGCGCCAATCTCGACGAGCATAGAGGCGGCGCGGATCACCGCGTTCGTCTCGCGCACGCGCGCGAGGCTTATCTCGAAGTCCCCGGTCGCGCCGTGGAGGGCCCGCAGGGCCGGTGCGGTGATCTGCCAGTGGCGCTGCTCGTGCAGGGCGGCCTGGAGCGCCGTCAACGCTCCTCGCACGATACTCGGGCGGTCGAACCACCCTACGCTGCGCCTGAGCGTCTCGAGCAGCATCGCCGCGTGAAGCTCGAGAAAGCCGACGCAGTCGGGCTTGCCGTCGATCGTCGCGCCGGCCGCGCGCGGGCGGATCGCAAAGGCCGCCCCGCAGCTTACAAGCGCCGATGCCGACCGGGAGGGCGCTCGGAAGGGTTCGACAAGGCCGCTACTGGCAAGCATCTCAAGCGCCCCGACCGCCTCGAACGAGTGGCGATAGCGGGTGTGGGACGAGCCGGCCGCCGCACGCACCACGCGGTCGATCACCTCAGCCGACGGCTGCCAGCCGATCCGATGCGCGGCCGCCTCCAGAAGTGCTGCCGCAAGTGTCAGCTCGGCGCGGTTGTCCGCGTGGTGGAGCGCACCGTGCCACGCCGCCTCGAGCCGTACCGTCGCCTGCGTATCGCCAAGACGCAGGCCGACCACCGCGTCATCGGGGTTGGCCGCTTCGCCGAACGCGCCGGGCCAGACGATCTCAAGGCGGATGTGCGCGATATGCGCCCGCAGGCGCTTGGGCACGACGCGCGGGAGGGCGGCGAGCAGCCGCGCCGCCCAGGCGAGCGCCGCCTTCCAGGTCTCGAACGAATGCCTAGGCTGCGGGTCGTCGATGCCGCTGGCGAGCTCGATCCACCAGACTGCGTCCTCGTGGGTCGCCGCGCCCACCAGCCGGCGCTGGTACGCGTCATAGCGGGAGGCGTAGATCGGCTCGAGCGGGCCGACTGGTCGCGGCTCGAGGCGCTGGACGAGCTTCCCCCGGGCCGGGCGCCAGGGCAGCACGCGCCGCCCCAGGGCGTATGCGGCCTCGCGCCGTGGCTCGACAAGTAGCCCGGCATCGCAGAGGACGCCGAACGGCGGCTCGAGCGCAACCTCTGCCGGCAGCAGCGCAAAGTCGGTCGATCGCCACTGCGCGAACAGATTGAGAAGGCCGTTCGGGTTTTCGAACTCGAAGCCCTGCTCGGCAAGCGCGCGCCGCTGCTTGAGCAGGCGCCAAATGTCCTCGACGCGTCCGTCGGAAAGGGAGCCGAGCGCCATCGCATGGCTTGCCGGCACCCACTCGATCGGCCAGTCGGCGAGATCGTCGGGCAGCTCGAGGTCCGCCCGTCGGGCGCCGCCCCAGCCGCCGCAGATGACAAAGCTCATGCCGTCGACGACGGGCCCCTTGGCTCCCGCGCGCGCCTTGACGCTTCGAATTGCCTCGACAAGGCGCTCCCCCCAGGCGCTGTCGAACGGGACAGGCGTCTCGAAGCCGACGTCTGGCCAGCCCTCTAGGTCGACCGTGAGCAGCAGCGCGTGGACGTAGCGGCCCGGAGATGGCGACCACAGCAGCTGAAGATTCGGCTGGCCGTCGTCGCTCCAGCGTTCGGCGCGCCCGAAGGGCAGCCAGCCGCCCTGATCAATAAGGTCGGCCTCGTAGTGCAGCAGCCGTTCAAGAAAGGCTTCGGTTGCGCGGTCAGCGACCACGGCATCGATCAGCACCGCGCGCGCCGCGGTCGACAGGTTGGCGGGCGCGGCGACGACGAGGCGGCTGCCGATCGCGATGATCGGCTGCGCCTCGAGACGGCTTGTGCCGGGCGCTGCCGCGCGCAACCCTTCGAAATGAGCGTGGTCGAGAATGAAGGGGGCGAGCTCGTCACGCGACAGGCCAATCGCCGCGAGGTCGCCCGCCGTGAAGCTAACGCGCGCCGACAGGCGGGACAGGCGGTCGTCGGCCGGGATCACGATCGCCGCGCCGGGCGAGCCGCTGCCCACCGCGTGCGCGGCGAGGCCGGCGCGTGCGGCGATCGCCGAGCCGAGCCGCAGCAGCGCGCGAGCGCCGCGCACCGCCGGTAGCGACTGCGGCGCCTCGGGTAGCGCGAGAAAGGCCATCAGTACCGCCTCGGTCCGAAGCGCCGCGTCCTCCCAGCGGCCTTGGAATAGCCGTTCCTCGCCGGCTGGTGTCACCACCGGCGCGACGAAAAAGTCCTCGACCGGGTCCTCGAGAAGATGCACGCGCGCCGCCCGGCACAGCGTGTTGAGGAACAGGTTGAGGTCGCGGCGGCGCGGGGCGCGGGTGCCCCGCCCGTAGGCGAGGGCCAGGCGCGTTGCCATGTCGAGCCGGCAGCGCTGGGCCTGCAGGGCGGGGTCGGTTGCCAAGCCGGCCAGGCGAAGCGCGAGCTTGCGTCCATCGAGCGGCTCGAGGAATGCCGCGAGCTCCGGGCAGAAGCCGACGGCCTCGAGCGGGTCAGCGGGGAACCGTAGTGCCGCGAGCAGCGCGTCGACGTCGGCCAGCGCGCCGTCGCCCGATTCGTCTGATAGGTCGTCCACCGGGTGAAGTGTTCCTCAATTGTTCGCCGGCCGCAAGACGCGGCGAGCCGTCAGCGGACCGGCGGCGCGCGCCGGTCGACCGCAGCGCCGACCGCCGGCGCCAGGTCACGATGACGTCGCTCGCCGACCTGTCGGAAGGGGCGCACCGCCGAGCGCGGATTTATTTTGGACGCCGTGCTCAGATACTCGAGGCCGCGCGCCGCGTTGGGCCGGTTGCGGACTGGCAGGTTTCAGACGGCCACTATGAGAAAGCTGCCGTAGCCATCGGGTGCTGATGCACGACATTTGCCGACCAACGCCGGTCGTTCAGATCAGTCACCTGGAACGTCTGCTCTTGACAGAAGCTGCCGCTAGGACGCTCCCCACTAGGCGACGTCATTCGCCGTGTCGGATGGTGATCGACACCCCCATCCCCCGGGAATTGGCACTTCTTTCCACCCCGCGCGGGGCAGGGCCTTCTCGATTCACTTGGCATACATCGAGATCGACCGCGACTTTTTGGCCGCGGCTGACGACTAATAGTCGTCCAATTCTAGCAGGCGGGACACCTCCACCCGAATTTCGAGGGGAAGCACCAGGTCGTCCATAGCTGCTCGCAACCCTAAAGCATGGAGGTCGGCCAAGTCCGGATGCGAGGCACGGTAGCGGTCCGCCTTCGTGAGCGCATGCTCAAGGTCGCCGTAGGCCAACGCGCGGCACAGGTCAGCCTTGAAAGCTAATGCTACCTGACGCGCATATTCGCCGATTTCGGGCTGCCGGCAGAAGTGAGGCGAGGGCAGGATGCCGACCTCGTGGCGGAACTCGAGAGAATGGGTAATCCGCGCGTAGATGTCGCCGAAGCGCGCGCGGTCGAACGCATAGAGATGACCGGGGCAGGTCACGAAAATCGGCTCGTTGCGAGCGATATCGACCAGCCGGCGGGCGGTGGCAGCCAGATACTGCGGGCGGTCATTCTCGAAGCTCAGGACCGTGCCCTCCCCTGCCACGAAAGGCAGGTAAGCCGGCTCGCCCACCGCCATACCCAGCAGCTTCAGGTTCACCTCGAAAAACTCGGGGCCGATGCAGCCAGCCATCAGGTCGAGGGCGAATCTGTGGAACGCGAACACGTCGTCGCTCGGACCACGCTCGATCCGCGACTGCAAGGGAGCCAGCCTGCGCGCCATGCCCATGAAGTTCAGCATCCCGGAGAGATCGGTGAGGCTCTTCTTCTCGTTCATGGCCGCGAAGAACAGGGCGACCGGCGTGTTGAGCGCAAAATAAGCAGCGATCGAGCACACGACGTCGCTACGCCAGTCATCGTCCGGAAGCCCTGCCTCGTCGAGAAACCTGTCGCGCAGCTCGACGACGCGACGTGGGAGAATGGCGACCGGGTCGATCACAGCTCCAGGCAGACGGCCCAGACCAACCTGGAGGTAGGCCAGTTGCGCCAGACCGGCATGCAACTCAAAGAGAATGCTGGACCCCACTGCGTATGCGAAATCGTCCTCGATCAGTTCTGCCCTTCCGACGCTGACGCCGGCGAAAGACCCCTCGGCCGTGCCGTCGAAGCGGAAGTCGCGCTCCCGGAGTCGGTTGAACACGCGCGAGAACAGTTGCGCCCCGTCGAGGAGCCGCGTCGGCCAACCCGGGCCGTAGTCCGTCTCAAAGTGCGCCTTCTTGCGGTCACCGGCCATGGACGCGCCGAACAGTTCCAGCGCCTCCCACACCAGCATCTCCGGCTCGCTACCCCACGCCCGCCGCAGCGGCGGTGTCGTCGGAAGCGGGGAATTCTCGAGCCTCGCCATTGCCTGCTCAAGCACGAGCTGTTGAATCTCGGCGTTGAAGATCTGGAGCAGGCCCGCGAAGGTCGAAAAGTGCTGTATCCGGTGAACACGCTCGTGAAGGTAGCGGCCGTTGAAGTCCGACACCTCGCGTGCCCCCTTCTCCGGGTCGATCGCGAGGAAGGCATCGAGCGCCGGCTCGGGCATCTCGAGGACCAGCGATACCGGATCGAAGCGGAACCTGGGCACGCTCCTACTTGTCGAGTACGGACGCCAGTAACTCGGTGATCTCGCGCTTAGTCAGTGGCCCCTTCAGCGAGATCTTCCGCTTACCGACAGTCAGTTCGACCGACCTGTTCCGCTGCTTCAGATACTCGACGAGGACATCCTTCAACGCGCGGACGGCCAGCGTGCCCGCGCCGCTGCCGGCGAGCCAGGTCACCATATCCATCGCCGTCGTGGCCGAGTGCAGCGAACTGTCGAAATCGCTCGGTCGTTGGTCGTCCCGTTCGCCGGGGGTCACCTCGACCTCGACCTGTTCCCGCAGCGGGCCGAGATCCGGCGCATCGTAGTCACTCGGATACCGCAGGACGAACGGAACCTCGCCGCCATCACCCATGCTACTGCCGCTCCTCAAGATTTCCTGTCGAACATCGCACCTACTCCGCGCCGAGTCGATGCGCGCCGAGCACGATCGATAGCAAAGCTGCCGCTTCCGCTGCCATGAACGACAAACCCGGCCAAACGGCTTGACTTGAAAAACCTTATGAAACCTGACGGGTTCGAGCCGACGGTCCGCTACCGACCATCTCAGTTCGCACGCGAGATGATAAGGTGCGATTGATGAACGCCGGCGTTTGATAAGAACGGCCGTTTGCCACGTCGCCGGTGAACGGCGGGAATGCCCTAAAGTCGGGCATCGGCTTCCCCTGAGCGGGAGGCAGCTTTCAGGAACGACCGAGCTGGCTCGGAATGACTGAGTTGCGGGCGCATACCGGACGCTAAATATTCTTCGGGAAGATGATGCCGACCGCGATCGCGAGGAACGTTGACTTCGAAGCGCGAACAATCGGGTCTCGAAAGCCCACCCCGGCCTAATTGCGGTTTGACCACAGCATCTGCGCATCCTAGTCCCGGATTAATCTCGCAGAGGACCTCGCAATGGCTGATGAAACTTCGGAGCGCGCACTCAACCCAATTGAGCTCGCAACTGAGATAACGATAGCCTGGCTCGGTAACCCCAACACTCGCGTCTCTGCCGACGAGGTCCCGACCTTCCTGAAGTCGATGCACAACGCTCTTGGCGAGCTGTCTGGTGCGCCCGCGGTAGCGCCGGCCGAGGATGCTGCTCCTGAGCATGTCCCGGCCGTTCCGGTTCGCTCATCGGTCAAGCCCGACTACATCCTCAGCCTCATCGACGGGCGGAAGCTGAAGTCCCTGAAGCGCCACCTCAGCAAACACGGTATGACACCGAAAGAGTATCGCGAGCGCTACGGCCTCAAGGCCGACTACCCGATGGTCGCCGCTAACTATGCCGCTCAGCGTCGCGAGGTAGCAAAGAAGATCGGGCTCGGCCGGAAGGGCCGTGATGCGCAGGCAGCTGTGGCGCCCGCAGCGCCGACTGCGAAGCCCGCGCCTACGAAGCGGAAGCCGGGACCGAAAAAGCGCGCTCCGAAGGCACAGTAGAGCACGGCAAGATTATCAGCCGGAAGCGTTGCGGCAGTGCTGATCGACAGCGACGCTGAGGAGAGAACCGTGTCTAACATTGATCACTATCGGGCTTTGGCGGCAGCAGCGAAGCTGAAGGCTGAAGAAGCGACCCTGCCTAGCGTGCGTGATCGCTATGAGCGCTCAGCGGAGGCGTGGCAGGTGATCGTTGATCAGATGTCAGCCACTGAGCAACTCGCGTCAGTGAATCAAGCGGCCAAGGAAGCAGCATAGGGGCGCGCTGCCGGCCGCTTAGTTCGCTTGAGCAAGCAGCGTCAGCGTGAACTCGTCGGCAGCGCCGCCGAACCATCGGTCGAGCGCGGCCGCAAACAAGCGCTCGTCTGGTGCTGCAGCGGCAAACAGCGTGAGTGATGATCTGAGCTTAGTCGCATCGACCGATCCAAATATGGACTCCGCGGTGGTGCCCGACAGATCCTGCACGGCTTCAACACACTCACGCAGCCGGCGCCCCAGCAATGGGTGCGCCAGATAAGCCTGCGCCTCGGCGAGCGAGCCAATCGCAAACCGCTTCGACATCCCGCTATGACCGAGTCCCGCGATCTGCGGAAACACGAACCACATCCAGTGGCTCGTCTTCCTCCCTCTGCGAAGCTCTGTCAGCGCGGAGTCATAAGACGTCGCCTGCGCTTCCACGAAGCGCTGCAGATCGTAAGGATCGGCTGAGCTCGAAGCAGCCTCAGGACTTGCCGATGTCACGCCAGCTCTTCTCGTGCACCTCGACGTCGTACTTCTTGGCTGCCTTGAGGATGCGCTCCCACGCAGCATCGCGCTCGCTGTCGCTGACGTCCTTGACCTGATTGAAGCGAGCGATCGCGGCGCGCACATGCTTTGCGTCCTCGATCGGCTCCTTGCGCTGCTTGGGAAACGCGAACTCGCGTGCAGGCAGTTCGTCGCGGTCGTCCTGATCTAGCTTGGCCATGGTCACCTCCTAGGAACACCACCAACCGTCGGCCGCACGCCCGGTTCAATCGGGCGACAATCATTGCCTTAGCCACCCCAACGCCGACAGCAGCACCGCGGCACTGAGGTCGCCCTGGAAGGAGAGGACGACCAAAGAGACGCCTACACCTGCTGCCAGGACGACCTTGGCCCAGTCGCGCGTCTCGGTGATGATGTGGTTCGGGTTACGCCTGCTCATCAATGCAAGTTATCCCGGCACGCCGCCGCTCCACAGGTTTGTCGGGCGGTGCGCCGATTGACTCCGTGCCGAGCCGCCGGCCATCGTGCACGTCTCGACGGAGGCCGCTGCAGGTGCCGAATAGCAGAGCAACTTCGATTAGTGATCGCGAGCTCTGGGCGTGTGCTCAGAAGGTCATCGACATGCATCGCACCGATGCTGAGCTTCATGCCGCAATGCGTGCAGATGAGCTGCTCGAAGCCGGCGATGTCGACGGCCAACGCGTCTGGATGGCAATCCTATCACGCATCGAGCAATGGCGATCCGTCCACCTCCCGCCACTACTGCAGTAGTCGGACGGCAGTCCAAGACAGGTACCGCATCAGCGGTTGAATCCGTCATCATCACTGCGCATTAGGCGGGCATGAAAGCATCCGTCGTCGCTCTCGTGCTCGCGCTGTCTGCCTGCGTCGAACTCCCAGGCCAGCCGCCGCGCGGCATTGACCAGCCGCTACGGATCGCGACCTGGAACATGGAGCATTTGGCCGAGCGCGACGGGGAGGGGTGCCGTCCACGGGCGGAGGCAGACTACGCTACGCTGCGGCGCTACGTGACCGAGGTCAACGCCGACGTCATCGCGTTTCAGGAGGTCGAGAGCAAAGCTGCAGCCGAGCGCGTGTTTCCGCGTGATGACTGGACGGTCGTGATCGAGGATCGGAGCGGCGGCGCCCAGGGTGGTTGTCGTGGTCTGCCAGGCCAGGTCCTCCGAGCACAGAAGGTTGGCTTCGCGATCCGCAACAGCATTCCCTTCGATCGCAATGCTGACTTGCGCGAGCTGGGGCTCGGCAATGACGGACTTCGTTGGGGCGTCGACGTCACGGTGAATGGGGACAAGCCACTGCGGCTGTTGTCGGTGCATCTGAAGTCTGGCTGCAACTCCGGCCGAGCGCCAACCGATCGTGATTGCGATGTACTGTTCGCGCAGCTTCCGGTGCTTGAACGCTGGATTGACGCGCGCGCTAACGAGCCGGCTCCGTTTGCGGTGCTCGGCGATTGGAACCGGCGCGTCGCCTCGCGTGGTGACGCCTTCTGGGTTGAGATTGACGATGCGGAGCCGGCGAACGCCGATCTGACGCTAGCGGCGGGTAAGCGAGGCGCCACCTGCAAGATGAGGTACAGCGAGTTCATCGATCATATCGCGCTCGACGCGCGGGCTGCGCAGCAGGCCCTCCCAGGTTCTTTTGCTGAGTACACATATCGCGTGCCCGAAGCGCAGCACCCTAGTGACCACTGCCCCGTCTCCGTCGCAGTGGGCCCAGCGTCGGCCCGCTAGGATCGAGCCGCGTTCCGAGTGTCGGCGTTGCTTTCACGCCTGCGCCTTGGCACGCTGACCAGATGCAACGCGCCTACGTCTCGGCCCCAGCTTCCCAGATCTGCCGCCTAAGTGATGCCGAACTGCTCGGGCAGCTCGCGGGACGGCTGCCGTTTGCCGTTGAGCCAGCCCAGCGCGCCGCGTGGGAGTATCAGATCCAGCATCTGCGGCACCTCGCAGGGGAGTTGCCGGATGCGCACTTCTATCTCGAGTTCCTGATCCCGCGGATGGGGCGCCGGGCCGACCTAGTGGTGCTCCAGGCTGGGATCGTTTTCGTTGTTGAGTATAAGCTTGGCGCAACGCAGTTCGACCGCTCGAGCCTTGATCAGGTTTACGGCTATGGCCTCGACCTAAAGAACTTTCACGAAACCAGTCACAATCGTCCGGTGGTGCCAATTCTTGTCGCGACCGAGGCAGCGCGCGCCGGCGACACTCCGCTATCATGGGACGATGACGGCCTAGCGCAGCCGACGCGGTCGATCCCATCGACACTCGCTGCCGCGATCAATCACGCGAGCCGAGTATGGGGAGGAGAAGACATCGACCCTGAGGTCTGGATGGCAGGACGCTACCGGCCTACCCCCACCATCGTCGAAGCCGCGCAAGCGCTCTACCGCGGACATGATGTGGAAGAGATCTCGCGCTCGGAAGCCGGCGCCGAGAACCTCACGCGGACCGCCGACTATGTCGCTCAGGCGATCGAAACCGCCAAGCACGAGCAGCGCAAGATTATTTGCTTCATCACCGGCGTGCCGGGGTCCGGCAAGACGCTCGCCGGGCTCAATTTGGCGACCGCTCGACAGCGGCTGCACAGCGACGAGCATGCGGTGTTCCTGTCAGGCAATGGCCCGCTCGTCGACGTGCTGCGGGAGGCGCTCGCGCTCGACGCCGTTGCGCAAAAAAGAGCGGCTGGCCTGGCAGCTTCCAAGGTGCAGGAAGAACGCCAGGCCGCAGCCTTCATCCAGAACATTCATCACTTCCGCGACGAGGCGCTCACATCGACTTCACCGCCGGTGGAGAAGGTCGTCATTTTCGACGAGGCGCAGCGCGCATGGGACGTCGACCAGACATCGAAGTTCATGCAGCAGAAGCGCGGACAGGTCGGTTTCTCAATGTCCGAGCCTGAGTTCCTCCTCAGCGTCATGGATCGGCATGAGCACTGGTGCGCTATCATTTGCCTGGTTGGTGGAGGCCAGGAGATCAACACTGGTGAGGCTGGGATCGAGGAGTGGCTGCGAGCTCTGGAGCGCTCCTTCCCGCACTGGGACGTCCACCTCCCACCGGCGCTGTCCACCACCTGCGAGCTGCAAAGCAGGATAGGAGCGCCGGACTTACATCTCGCCACGTCCATCCACTCGTTTCGAGCTGAGAAGCTGTCAGACTTTGTTGGCCACGTTATCGATGGAAACGCTGAGGCGGCGTTGGCTGTGAAAGATCAGCTGAGCAGCTATCCGCTGCTTATCACGCGGGATCTAGGGCGCGCGCGAGAGTGGCTTCACAGCCGGCGCCGCGGGAATGAGCGCGCGGGGTTACTTGCATCGTCTGACCTGACCCCCTGTTTTTCCTCCATGTGCGAGTAGAGTCCGGCCCATTCGAAGGGACGGATTAGATGAAGCGGAAGCGGTTTTCGGACGAGCAGATCATCGGCATCTTGAAGGAGGCCGATG